>Ga0074195_1000089_pt1 | contig 223221 bp, 203 predicted proteins | sample EPASupsiteHSE623_FD_64525 | JGI IMG/M metagenome (GOLD analysis project Ga0074195, IMG submission 64525) | Bioremediated contaminated groundwater from EPA Superfund site, New Mexico - Sample HSE6-23 | ecosystem: Environmental > Aquatic > Deep subsurface > Groundwater > Contaminated ... | reverse complement strand
CTTCTTTAACATGGCTCTCACCTCATCAATGGTCTTACCTTATTATTCGACATCGAGAGCAAAAACCCTTTTTGAAAACGAAAAAAAGCCTGCGCTTTCGCGCAGACTTTGTCTTCAGTCTGATAGGATACCCTAAGGTATCCTATCGTATTCACTTACTCTTATTATATCATTTCTTTTTCCAGATGGTAGCCACTCTGTAAGGAAACATGCCGATGCTGTAATAGAACTGTTGGTTCGAACCGACTAAAACAGTTTTAGCACCCATTGCCTTGACCCTTTTCATGCCTTCCAAAACGACTGCTTGAGCGAGTCCTTTACCACGATAATCCGGATCAGTGGCCAAGGGTTCAATCAGTGCATAATCCAACGCTTTATCATACCACATCCCACAATATGACACGAAGTGCCCGTCTGGGCTAACCACTGCTAGCTTGAGTGAGAGATCTACATTGGCACGGAGCATTTCAAAATCCACTGCTGCCTTTTCTTCTTCGTTAAACACAAGTGGCCCTTCCCCATTTATTTCGTGATTAAACCCCTTCCATAGGACCTGGCGGTATTCATAGGGATCATATCTGTCAGCCATGGATACGATGGTGAAGCCATCTGGTAATGTGTAGGATAAATCGGCCTTATCCAAATAAAGGATGGCATCATGCTCAGCATGTGGTGTCGCCACATAGCCTAACTCATGGGCGATTTGTTGAAACGCGACGTCTTCATCGGCGATGACCACATTAAAATTTGAGCCTTCATTAAGATTCTTTTCTGCATAAATCAGCATTTCTTTTTTTAAATCTGCATACTCAGGGAGCGTAATGCAATAAGCCGTCCCCAGTCGCGTATCGAAGGTAGCGATACCGATGACGCCACTCTCATCCTCCCAGAGCTTAATTTTACATAACGCGTTTTGGTCGAGATAGCCATGTGTGATCATCCAGTCCCATCTGCCATAGATAAACTCAGAGTAGCCATTTCTCACGAAGAAATCGCGTACAGCATGATAATCAGGAGTGATTCCCACCTGCTGGGTATAATTTCGAGATCTAACCATACAAACCTCCAAAAGCAGAAAATTAATCCATTTGATATAAGTTTTGTAGAATTTGATAAAGCACGTGTTTTAAAGTGTCGGCATCAGCAGGTGATACGCCTTGATAGAACTGTCCCATGAATTGGGCTGCGTCTGGGGTTAACTTCTCCCAGATGGCTTTCGACTCAGGCGTTGCGATGATGCGAAGTGCTCTGGCATCCTTAGGGTCTTTTTCAATACTGATGAGTCCTTTTGCTTCAAGCTTAAGTGCCACCTGTTTAACATTTTGATAGGAGCTTCCCATTTCCTCTGCGAGCTGCTTAAGTGTGGGCGGGTGCTCAAACATACTGTCTAAAATCACCAGTAAAAACCACTGCTTGGATGTCAAATCGTGTTTTTTCAGGACCTTATCAAGCTGTGTATCTAGCTTGGTTGCAGCCACGAGTAAAGCACCAAAAGAAAACTGCCAAGGATCCATTGCTTCAACCTTTGAAAAAGTGATATTCATTTCACACCTCATTTTTTTGATAAAAACTATTGACGCTACTTTATATATAACATATTATGTATGTGTCTGGCAATCTTTTTTATTTCATATGCATAATGGAGGTAATGATGTTTAAGAATGATAGTTATATATGTCTCGAAATTCCAGAACCAGTCGCAACAGAAGTGATGAATATCCGAAAAAATCAAATGGATGAGTTTAGAATGAAGCTACCTGTTGAAATCACGCTTGCCGGTTCAAGTGGTGTCGGCGTTATCGCGAGAGACGAAAACCCAGCAAAGGTGTTTGATATTCTCAATCAGATTTGTAGTGATACGCAGCCTCTTCTGCTTCAATTTTCAAAAGTTGAGCGCTTTACAAATTCTGATATATTCGTTTTAAAATGTGTTGATGAAGTTCCATTAAGAAGGCTTCATGATCGAATCGCGAAATCCGGTATTCGTTTCGAACCAATCAAGCATACACTATATAATCCCCATTGTACCTTGAGAAGTCGTTCACCCGTCACGAATCAAGAGCATGATATGCTCATGTCGATTAAACTGGATACCACCTTTGTTGTTGACCAGCTTTCCATCTATGTTATGGATCAGCTTCCCATGACAAACATTTTCACATGTCGACTTAATAAGTAACCTAAAGGAATTAAAATGAAAGTTAATCTCTTAAATATAAGCAAAGCCATGGGCACTCTTCTCATACTCATCATTATGACAGAAAGTATAAGCAAATTCTCTTTTGCCTTGGCAAACCTGATCTCACCATTTCTTCCCTATCAGACCATGGACCCTTACGGTCTCTACCTTTATATTACGGTACATCATGTGTTTCAGTTATTATTTTCAGCCATCAGTATAGGATGGATTTATAGCGTACTCAAAAAACGTCAACCGGCACTGTTTTCATCCTTTGGCATTAGATGGCCAGAGCAACCTCGTAAGGCCTTTTTAGCCATACTGTCGTTTACAGCCATCTGGGCTGTGATTCAGTTTGGTCTTGGTTATTATATGGTCGCTCATCAGTTGGTCGACGCTTCATTAGGTTATCCCTTAAATGCAGAGACCATAACCGGTCAATATCTTTTTCAGCTACTACTCTCCGGTACCAGTGAAGAGCTTCTCTACCGGTCACTAATTATTGGACTTGGAGGATGGATGATGAAAAAGTCTAAGTGCATTTGGCTCTATGTTTATTCTCTAATTCCCTTTATCATCGGACATATTACCTATCAAATGATTCCGTTTAAAGTCTATCCCCCGAATGTCCTGCAGCTTATTACAGTTTGCATTTTTGGTTGGTTTTACACGTTTCTTTTTCTCAGGTTCAAATCCGTCATTCCTCCCATGATTGCACATGGTTTGCTGAATACCGTCATCATCACCTCTGGTTTTGTGCTTTCACTAATTTAATCATAATTATTAAAAGGCGTCTTCAGCCTTTTATGACTAAACACGCCTCATGGTACTTAATATTTCCTCGATGACGGCCGACTTTTCACGTCCACTCACCTGAGTATGTGCTTTTATCGACACGGGTGGTCCTTCTAACACATAGATGTCACTGGATAGATAGACGGCCTCCTCCACATCATGTGTGGTGAAAATCAGGTGTGGCCTTTCCATTTCCCAGTACTTAAGGACATAGTCCATGAGCTTTAGCTTTAAGTCGTGATGAAGCCCTTTAAAGGGTTCATCTAAGACGAGTATTTCGCCATTATAAGCAAACGCCCTTGCTAAAGACACGCGCTGTTTCATGCCACCACTCAGCTCGCTAGGATAGTGGTTTTGAAACGCCGTGAGCTCCACCAGTTCTAAAATCGCCTCTAGATGTGCCACATCCGCAGCGCTCTTTCCTTTTTCCCCTACTACGAATTCGATGTTTTCTCTGACTGTGAGCCATGGAATCAGCCGTTCTTCCTGAAAGACATACGCAATCTTCCTTTGATCGATGCCCTCTATCGTTCCAGATTCTTTGGTTTCTAGCCCAGCAAGCAGATTGAGAAGCGTCGTTTTGCCACACCCAGAAGGACCGAATAGGCAATGCCTGCTCCCACTTTCCAGCGTTAAACTAAAATCGTCGAAGATGGTCAGCTTTCCGAAACCTTTTGAGAGGTTTGTAATCTTAATGTTCAAGGCCTACCTCCTATATGGCGACCACTTATTCACCAGTCGCGCTAAAACGAATTCGAAAATCAAGCTGAGCATCACCACCACCAGCGTCCATGCAAAAAGGGTTGGAGAATCGAGATATGCCTTAGAGGTGTAAAGCTCGCTTCCGATGGCCTTTCTGGGATGACTGAGGACCTCAGCAGCCACACTGACCTTCCAAGCAAGGCCCAAGGCCGTAATCATGGCTGCATTCATGAAAGGGGTCAGTGATGGAAAATAGATTTTAAGGATGACATCACGCCTATGTACTTGATAGACCTTCGCCATCTGTAGGAGCTTTTGATCGACGTTTTGGATGCCTGTCACTGTATTGGTCCATATGATGGGGAAGCACATGAGGAAGCTGATGAAGACAGGCACATTGGACGACGTAAACCAAACCAGCGCGACGATGATGATGGAAATCACCGGTGTGGATTTGATCACCACCATAAGTGGATTAAACAGTGCATAAACCCATTTATTAAGGCCAGCAATAATGCCGAAGGATACCCCTAATAGGAACGAAATCATGACGCCGATCAGTACCCTGACCATGGACGCATAGACGATTTCCCAGAATTCTCGTGTCTGCACTAAATCCAGCAGTCTATCGAAAACAACAAAAGCAGACGGAACATAAATGTCCCGTCCGATGATTAGATGAACGACCTGCCATACACCGACCCAAAACGCGGTGATGAGCAGGAGTCTTAACACTTTCATAATTTTATCGGTTATAGTAGATGCCCTCATCAACCAACTTGCCTCCGATGGATTTTGGATCAAAATCGAATAGGATCTTAAAGAAGCCATCTAGCGAAGCCTTAGCGTCCGCCGCATCGATATAGACGATGTTAGATAGCGGAATCGCTTTTTCTGCGATGGCTGCGTTCGGTAATATCTCGAACTTCTCAACCAGCTTCGCCGCTTCTGTAGTCTCAGTGTTCACATAGTCGACAGACGCTTTATATTCATCTAAAAACGCATTTAATGCCTCTGGATTTGCTTCAGCAAAGGCCTTTTGAACGATAATGACGCCCATGGATAGCTCGGCTTCACCGCCTGTTGCGGCGTTCCATTCCTTAGTGATATCCAGTGCGATGCGTAAATCTGGGTTCTTCATCATGGCTGTGGTAACGAATGGCTGTGGCAGGAGCGCGATTTTTGCATCACCCGCAACCAGTGCCGCTGCCAAATCAGCATGCTCCAGCTTATAGTCCAGCATCACATCCACATCCGGCGTAAGTCCGTTTTGCTTTAAAATATACTGCATCACATAATCGGGAGACGCCCCTTTACCACTGGTGCTTAATGCCTTCCCTTTTAAATCCGTGACGCTTTGAATCGAATCGCCATTTTCGAGTACATATAAAACGCCTAATGTATTCACAGCGGCGATTTGAACAGCACCCTGGGTCTTATTATAAAGCACAGCCGCTAGGTTCGTCGGAACTGCGATGATGTCCAGCTCGCCGTTGATGACTTTACCCACCAGATCATCAGGACTACCAGATAGTTCAAAGGTGTAATTATTTTCGGCGATGCCTTGGTTGCTGTTTTCCATCAGCTTAACGAGTCCCATACCGGTCGGTCCTTTAAGCGCAGCAACCTTTATATCAATCTTCTCTTTTACCGCTTCCGTGGTTTCCGCTGTGGTCTCGGCTACGGTGGAATCCGCTGTCGATTCTGCTGCTGTGGTTTCAGTGACGTCATTTGAGCAGGCGGAAACGCCGAAGATCATAAGTGTGATTAATAGTAGTGCGAGCCATTTCTTTTTCATGCTGTCCATTCCTCCATTAGTTTACCTTTATCGAAATAATACCCATGAGAAGTGATGACACTCACCCATGGGTATTATTTTTTCTATCTCTATTATATTTCCTCATTTTGCTTAAGTCAAATTAGTTTCTAATCAAATAATCAAAAGCGCTGAGTGCGGCTGTAGCGCCACTTCCCATAGCAATGATTATTTGCTTGAACGGTGCGGTCGTACAGTCGCCTGCAGCAAAAACACCTGGCATACTGGTCGCCCCTTTTGCATCCACCTCTATTTCACCTATCCGGTTGCGCGTTATGAGATCGCTTAGGAAATCTGTATTCGGAACGAGCCCGATCTGAACGAATACACCTTGAAGTGGTAAATTTACTTCCATTTGATCGTCTCTCCGTATATAAGTGATGCCCTCTACCTTACCATTACCTGTAATCTCTTTGGTTTGGACATTTTTAATCACCGTAACGTTTGGAAGGCTAAACAGACGATTTTGAAGCACAGCGTCCGCTTTCAGTTCGGGTAAATACTCTAGAACCGTTACGTGACTGACGATGCCCGCAAGATCGATGGCCGCTTCGATGCCTGAATTTCCGCCACCGATGACCGCCACATGCTTGCCTTTAAATAGAGGACCATCGCAATGCGGGCAGTATGCCACTCCCTTGTTTCTAAGTTCTTTCTCACCTGGAACGCCGAGCTCTCGCCATCTCGCTCCTGTGGCGAGCACCACTGCTTTGCTTTTAAGCGTCGCTCCGTTTTCAAGCTCCACTTCGATGAACGCTGACTTCTTAATCGCCTTGACACGTTGCTGGTTCATGACATCGACCCCGTAATGCTTTACATGGGATTCGAGATCAGCCGCGATTTTAGGACCTTCTGTATAAAGGGTGCCGATAAAGTTCTCTATCCCTACTGTATCCAGTACTTGTCCACCAAAACGCTCAGATACCACGCCGGTTTTTATGCCCTTTCGTGCGGCATAGATGGCCGCGCTGGCCCCTGCCGCACCACCGCCGACGACGAGCACATCGAAGGGGTCTTTCGCTTCAAAGGCCTCTGCTGATTCAACCTGGCCGAGCTTCGTTAAAATCTCTTCTAATGTGAGACGTCCACCACCGAAGAAAATGCCATTTAAGTAAATGGCTGGGACGCCCATGATTTCTTTCTCTTCCACTTCTGCCCCGAACACGGCGCCATCGATCATGGTATTTTTAATCAGTGGATTAATGACGCTCATGGTATTCAGCGCCTGGACCACTTCAGGGCAATTATGGCAGCTAAGGCTCACATAGGTTTCAAACTCGAGGGGTTCTTTTATCGCCTTGATTCTCTGGATTATGGCCTCGTCAACCTTCGGTGGTCTCCCGCTGATTTGCAGAAGCGCAAGCACGAAGGAGCTGAACTCATGTCCTAATGGAACCCCAGCAAAAGCGATTCTTGCTTCTTCCTCAGGCTTACTGAGGGAAAAGCTCGGCGTTCTACTAAGTGTGCCTTCCTTCACGATAAGGTCGTCTGATAATTCGATGAGTTCATCCACGAGCTGTCTCATTTCTTTAGAAGCCTCATCCTCACCACCACTGAGTGTCAGCATGACCTTACCCTCTATAAGCTTGAGGTACTCCATCAAATTCTGTTTTAATTGGTCATCCAGTATCATAGAGTGCCTCTATATTTTTCCGACGAGATCAAGACCTGGTTTTAAAGTTTTCTCACCTGCTTGCCATTTAGCTGGGCAAACTTCGTTTGGATTGTTACGAACGTATTGTGCCGCTTTAATTTTGTTGATAAGGATGCTCGCATCTCTTCCGATGCCACCCGCATTGATTTCCACACCCTGAATCACGCCATCTGGATCGATGATAAAGGTTCCACGATCCGCTAAGCCCGAGGCCTCATCCAGCACCTCAAAATTATTCGAGATCACATGAGCCGGGTCACCGATCATGGTATACTTGATCTTCCCGATAGCTTCTGAGCTGTCGTGCCATGCTTTATGGGTAAAGTGTGTATCTGTAGAAACGGAGAATACCTCTACACCTAAACCTTTTAATGTGTCATACTGATTTTGAAGGTCTTCCAGTTCCGTCGGACAGACGAATGTAAAATCTGCTGGGTAAAAGCACACGATGCTCCAGTGTCCTTTAAGGCTTTCTTCTGTTACAGTGACGAATGATTCATTTACATAGGCTTGCGCCTTAAAAGGCTTCACTTCTTTTCCGATTAATGACATTTGAGTCCTCCATGAACATAATATATTTTTCGTAGATTGTAATGATTACATGTTGATAACCGATATCATTATTTTCTCTTTTTTGGAGGAAATGTCAAGACGATTTGCATATAATTAAGGAATCGTAATATCTTCTATGGCTGCCTTTACTTCAGCGAAAGAAAGACCATTTTGCGTACAGTAATCCTTCACGATCTGGTTCGTAGGAGGCATGTTACTTCCTAAGACAGCTTTGATTTGTTCTTCGCTTATCCCTGCATCCAAAAGCTGTTGAAAAGTCGTCGTTCCCTTTATGATGGGTTCCTCGTGAGTCTCTGCGGTGGCTGCTTGTTCAGATGAGCTGGTTTCGGTCTGCACAGCTGAAGTCGCTGAAATCTCGACGGCATAGGCGTCAAAGTAGTCTATAGTAGCCGGTGGCCACGTGGTATCAAGTGCCTTTAAAATTTCCACAGCCGTTTTTGGTAAGTACGTGTCCGTCAGTGTTATGGGAAGATTTTTATAAAGTGCCACGAAAACTTGAACCGATTCGTTCCCCACTTCGATGGTTTCATCCTCAAAAGAATAGTACCCCTCCAAATCTTTGGTTTTAAACTGGCTTGGATCCGTATCCAAAGGTAGGCTAAAAGCCTTTAATAAAACATCTACAGGTATTTCGAACAAGCTGGCCACATCGATAAATGTATACGAACCGCGAATGTCTTCGGGGTTGTACTCGCCTGCAGACGCTCCTTCGGTGAACTTTACAGGGATTTTCTCCGTCTCTGTAGACCATACACCAGCAGCCATGGTAGCGATAATACCACCAAATATGAGTATCAAAGTCACTAGACCTAAAGTTTTCTGATTCATATTAATCCCACCTCAATTTGAATTTTGATGCACTGGTGCTATCGTTAAAGTTACTGTTCTAGGAATAGGACATTTTTCTTCCGATGTGCATGCCATACAGCTTATACACTGAACATCGGTGATGACCGACTTCGACGCGACTTCGATGTTCATTGGGCAGGCCACGTTACATTGGTTACAGCTGATGCAGGTAGATGCCTCTCTTCTAATCTTAAAAATCCTTATTTTATTAGAGAGTCCTAATAGTGCCCCATATGGGCATGCGTATTTGCACCAAGGACGCTCCACAAATAGTGATGCCACTGCGGTTATGCCTAAGATGATGAGTCCTTTTATCGAAACCTCGTCTGACCAAAATGAGAACAAAGCATTATAGGGGTCAATGTCCGCGAACATCAGATACCCAGATTTTGCAGTGACATAGACTACCAACGCAAGCACTACATAGCGGAAATATTTTAAAACAGCATGGACTTTCATGGGAATAAAATGATTATAACGCTTCTTGAATAATTTCCTCCCAAGTTTACCGATCCATTCCTGGAAAGACCCCAGTGGACAAACATGGCTACAGAAAACGGGACCCGCCATAATGGCAAGTGAAAAAATAATCACCATGAGAATTACTGAAGAGATATGAATCTTCTGTATAAACGTTCCTAATGTCGCTAAATTGTATAAAGTTACCACACCACCAAACGGACATAATGCGTGTAGAGATGCATTGCTAAATAAAACGAGTCCGCCGCCCGCTTCCACGAGCGTATGATTCACTGATATCGCACCAATCAGCGCGAAAAAAAAGATTTGAATCCAAAGCCTAACCTTAACTTTCATGTTTACTCCCCTTTTGCTTCGAACCCTCTAAAAATCGAAGCCTTAAACTTAACTCATAATACCAAATAGATGTGATGAAACTGTGATAGAATAATTATAGAATCATGAAAAAAATCACTGGAGGTCCTATGAATCTCGATAAGTTAATGACACTTGAAAACCGATTTCTAGACCGATATCCACTTGGGTTTAGTGATCCTGAACTAATGGCGGTGGCAAAAAAACATAAGGTCGATGCCATGAGAGCTTTCGTGCATGAGCAATTCAAAAAAGAGCATTTTGATGACCCAAAACAGATTTTAGAGGCCTTTACCAAGCTCATCGGAAAATCCTCCTTGGTATCAGTGTTCGAAAAAGCCAAGTTTAAGGATGTTTCCAAACTGTTTACCGATGAAGAAACTGAAATTCTAAGCCAAGCCATATATGCGTTTCTTTATGGTGACCAGCGTATAGGCTTTAATCAGCTCGTCCTCCTCTTCGCCACATATGATCTGGCAAAATGGCCGATACTTACCGTGCTTGGTCTTTACTATAATGGCGATTACGAGGTGCTGGTAAAACCCACAACCGTCAAAGGCGTTTTAAGTTATTTAGAAGTCACAGACATAAAGTATACTTCTAAGCCAAACTACGACTTCTATGAGAAATACCGTGCCTTCATCAACGACCTGAAAGCGAAAACTGGTAAATCACTGGCCACAGATAATGGCGCGTACTGCGGTTTTTTGATGATTTCTATAGAGTAGCATAAGAAAACACATGCACAATATTAAAGGATAGCCTCATATGGCTATCCTTTTTAGGTGTTTAATACCTGCATTAGTGCATCGACGATATCTGGCGGGAACTGTTGGCCTTTCAGCCGTAGCATTTCTTCCTTCGCACGTTCATCCGTTTTAGCCTTTTTATAGATCCGCTCAGAGGTCATGGCATCCCATGCGTCAGCCACCATAAGAATTTGTGACTCGAGTGGTATTTCGTCCTCCTTAAGCCCCATCGGGTATCCCCCGCCATCCCATTGCTCGTGATGGTGAAGGACGATTCGAGCGATGCGTTTTAGGTATTTCGCTTCCATCAGCATTTCATGCCCATATTCACTGTGCTTCCTAATGACATTTTGTTCCTCTGGTGTCAATGTGGCAGTTTTGTTCAAAAGCTCTATCGGAATCAAAATCTTACCGATATCATGAACAAGTCCACACACCATAATTTCATCCAGCTGCTCTCGCGTTAATCCCATAACCTCACCGATTTTCACGGCGTATTCAGAAACGTTTTCCGAGTGCCCTCTGGTATAGATATCGTGATGCTCTAAGACCTTAACAAGCGTTCTTATGATGTCATTACTAATGTTTCGCTCTGTAATTTGAAGCTTTTCAATCGTCTGAATCAACTCGGAGGTTAAAACGACCTCTTTTTCTTTTAACTTTTCTCCCATTACATACCGTTCGATAAACTGTAAAAACAGCATACGCGAAATGATAAAGGCTGAAAACATCAAAAGAATCGGCGTCATGAGCTTAGGAAGATTACTAAAAATGTTTACGCCATAAGGCGTTAACAGCATTAAATAGAATAAGCTGACACCATAATAGATCAGTAGAACCTGATATTTAGTGACGAATAGAAACGCCAGTGCAAAAATCCCTAAAACCATGTCCATGACGAAGATGACCTCGTTCTGGTTATACCCCATCATGTGAAGGCCCCAAAAAAGAATGATGGCAAAGGCCACATAGACGACAATTCGCGCTAATAGATGTTCAGCTGGTCGTTTCGTTCGTTTGATCCAAAGATTGATGATGAATAGAATCGTCAAAACAGCGACGAGCAAGCCATTTGCAAATATGATACTGGCATTATCACTGATGGCGATGGCCATGATAAGCATGAAGAACGACACGGGTAGTAACACATATAAGATCACTCTCACCGTATGATAATTTGCGGTTTGAACAGCATCATCAAACCGCATTATGTATTCATCTGGATAATTTTTAAACAGCAACTTAAACATTTACTCGCCCCATTTCCACTATTTGCCGCCGTTTTGAAACCCATATTCTCGTTGCATTACCTTTACCCGTATTTTTAGATTTCAAAATTAGATTTCCATTAAATGCATATTTAAAAATAAAACCCCAGAGACTTTTTAGAAATCTCTGGGGAAATTTAACTACTTACGTGCTCTCGACATCATGCGAGCAAGTCCGCCGCCGTTTTCTGCCTTCATGTAGCCATAGGCTTTAACGATTTGTAACGCGTAGGCACTTCGCGCGCCAGATGCACAGTAAAGGGTAATGTTTCTTTCTTTACTGCCTAGCTCGCCGATTCTGTTTTCCAGTTCATCCAGCGGGATGTTGAGTGCCCCTGGATAGGCACCATATGCATACTCTTCAGGTGTACGAACATCGATGACGATTGGGCCATGATTTTCTTCTTTTTTCACTTCTTCTTTAGCCGCTGTGTGCTTCGCATCCTGTCCCTCTTCACCGAGTTTTTTCTGTTCTGGTGCTGGGAGATTTAAGACAAAGTTTGATGGCTTCACTGCTCTGACGTAGTTAGATAAGCTGATGAAACCGCCAGAAACATTGAACACGCTGGTAAAGCCTGCGCCGATCAGCATGCGTAATGCCTGGTGACCTTTTTTACCTGTTTTATCATAAACGAAAATCAGTTGGTTTTTAGGAATTTTATGAAGCACGGTGGAAAGTACTTCGATCGGTACATTAACTGCGCCATCCACATGCGCTTTATCATATGAGAACACATCTCTCACGTCGATCCAGAGTGCCTCTTTGCCCTCGAGATAAGCGTCCGCTTCACTGACCGTGAGCGCTGGTGAGAATCCTGAGATTCTGTTTTCAGCGGTATAAGCAGCCATGTTGATGGCATCGTTTGCGTTACCCAGTGGTGGTGAGTAAGCGAAGTCGATGTCGGTAAGGTCAGAAACGGTCATTTTCATGGCCACTGCTGTAGCGAGAACATCTAAACGGCGGTCTGCGCCATCGTAGCCAGCGGTTTGTCCACCGAGTATGATGCCTGTCGCTTTATCATAGACGACCAGTACAGTCACCATTTGTGCACCAGGATAGTAAGCCGTGTGATTTTCCTTATGGATGACGATCGCATCTGCATCGATGCCTTCCGCTCTCGCGGCTTTCAAGGTCACACCAGTGATTCCAGCAACGGCTTCAAACACTCTGACGATGGATGTCCCGATTGAACCTTTATATTCATGCTTGAGTCCTAAGGCATTTTCAGCTGCGATACGTCCTTGACGGTTTGCAGGACCTGCTAATGGAATTCTAACTTTTTTCCCGAGAACACGGTGTTCAAGCTCGATCATATCGCCTGCTGCATAAATACTATCATCACTGGTCTTAAGATAAGAATCCACCAGTAAGCCTCCAGCAGCGCCGAGCGCCAGACCAGCATCCTGTGCCAGCTTCAGTGTCGGACGGACACCGATGGAAAGAAGGACCATATCGGCATTTATACGCGACCCGTCTTTCAATAAAACGGTGTTTGAATGGATTTCTGCCAGCGCTTTATTCGTATGAAGCTCCACGCCATAAGCCATTAACTCTTCCTGGATAAAACCAGCGATTTCCGCTTCCATAATGCCCATCACATGTGGCATCATCTCTACGACGGATACCTTCATGCCTCTTTTAGCCAGTGCCTCAGTCATCTCGAGTCCGATGAAGCCACCCCCTACGACAACTGCTGTCTTAGGTTTTTTATTCGAGATAAACGCGTTAATGCGGTCCATGTCATCCAGTGTCCATAACTGGAATACATGGTCTTGATCAGCACCAGGAAGTGGCGGTGCGATCGGTTTTCCACCCTGTGCAAGGATTAACTTCGTGTATTCAAACTGCTTTTTTTCGCCTGTTTTCGAGTTGACTGTGTGAACGATTTTATTCGCTCTATCGATCTCTGTAGCGGATGTGTGGATATAGACTGCTGTTTGATACTCGTCGTTGAAGCTCTCTGGACTTTGAAGAATTAACTTTGAACGGCTTTTAATGTCGCCGCCGATATAATACGGGAGTCCGCAGTTAGCAAACGAAATATCTGCACCTGCTTCTAAAATCGTGATTTCAGCATCTGCTGAAAGTCTTCTTACTTTTGCTGCTGCGGTTGCACCTGCAGCTACGCCACCTATAATGACTATTTTCTCCATATAAACTTTCACCTCATAAAATATTTTAGGAACCCACGCACGTTTTTGTGTTTCCTTGAGTTTAATTTCACCCCCCTACCTCGGGGGTCAATATTATTTTAAGGGCTTTTATAGAGACTGTCAATCCCAGTGCTCTGTAATCTACTCACATAAGAACGGCCTTCTTAATGCGTAACAGAATCATCACTAGTGCAACTGCCAGTGCGATATGACCGATACCAGAAATCCCAGAGATGGATGCATCCAGTGCGCTCGACATCTCCGTGCCCAGTACCTCTGTTAGACCGCGGATTAAAAATCCTATACCAGAAATGTTTAACCCCACATTGTATAGCGTAACGAACCCTTTGGTCTTAGGGCGCTGTGACCATGAAAACTGTTTTTCGAGCACGAGTAGAAATAAAAAGAAGAATAGCCCCAGACTAATGTAATGCCCATGAAGTAACGATAATCGCGTGCGCTCCGTATAATCCATGATTTTAGTGAATTCCCGATAAAAGACGCCAGACGATAAGCCGACCACCGTATAAATGAGTGCTGAATTAAGATAATGCTTCATGATTTGACCTCCTTAGGTACAATTCTATTTTTAACCCACCCAGTGGGCTGTTTTCTGCTGATATCGTTCCGCCATGCGCTTCGACGATATCTTTTGCGATGGCGAGACCAAGCCCGGTTCCTTCACTTTTATGTCGCGTATGCGTGCCGCGATAATACCGTGTAAAGATTTTTGAAAGTTCCTGCGCCTTAACGCCTTTCCCATCATCCTCTATGACAATCCGTACGCCATACATCTCATCTGTGGTCACATGGACTGTCACCTTTACAGGATCATCATTGTGTTCAAATGCATTTTGTATGAGATTTTGCATTACCCGCTTAAACAACCTACGGTCCACATCACACGCTACCTGATCAAACGCATAAGTGTATTCCACGGTGTGTCCCGTATCCATCACCTTAGGGTTATTTAGCGTATCGATTAATGTTCTTCTGATTTCCTCTATAAGGTTTACGGTCTGACGCTTAAGTGGCATTTGATGATGCTTTAACCGCGTAGCGAGATTTAGATCGGAAAGTAGGGTTTCGATATAGGCCCCCTTATCGATAATGACTTCCCGATAATGACGACGCTCCTCGTCCGAAAGCGGATAGTCTGTATCACCGATGAGCTCCCCATATCCCATAATCGAGGTCAGTGGCGTCTTAATATCATGGGAAAGATTCATAATCCATTCTTCACGGGTGGTCTCAGCTTCAGCACTTTCAAGCTCAGCCCGTTTCAACTGAAGTCCTAACGCGTTCAGCGTCTTCTCTACCGTCGCATAAATCCCTTTTCCAGGGGCTTTAACCTCATATCGCCCCTCTTTTAACGCTTGGATATGCTCCACCATACGATTGATTGGTTGGCTTATGCTATAGGTGTACATGTAGCTAATGATCAAAAGGAGCGAGAGATTCATTCCTAAAAGCCAAAGTGGATTATAAGCCGCACCCACTTGTTCCACATCATAGGTATAAAGTGTACGCTTCACTTGATCTGGGTCCATAAAGAGCAGTAGTGTCAGTTCATTTCCCTCTAACTGAACGCTTTCCACGAAAGTGGTGAAGGCTTTATGTTCATATAAGGCGACTAAGCTGGATGGCGTGTAGGTTACTGTGATGCCGTCAGGGGGATTGGCACGGTAAACCTCCCTTAGTGTGTCGTCGATGATTTGTAAACCGATGTTTGATCGCTCCAGCTGTTCGATCAGCGCCTGCGATACCGTAATCTCTGAATCGCTCCCCATGGTGATGCCTTTAGTGGTTTCAGAAATCCAATCGCTTTCATCATAGTGATAGAGATCGCTTTCCTGGTAAACGTAGCTACGCATATAGAGAAAATTGACGATGACGATGAACAAACAAGCAAGGAAAAATGAAAGGGCATAATGGCCCATGATTCGAAGTCTCATCGCACATCCCCTTTCATGACGAACTTATAGCCTAGGCCAATGACCGTTTGGATCCATTTCGGGTTTGATGGGTCTTCTTCGATTTTTAGACGGATTTTCCTGATATGGACCGAGATGGTATTATCGAACCCGATGAAGTCCTCTCCCCAGACGGCTTGGCAAATCATCTCCTTGCTTAAGATCCGGTTAGGATTTTGCGCCATATAGATTAAAAGCTTCAGCTCCTTCGCTGAAAAGTCCATAAGTTCCCCTGATTTTCTCACCTCACCGGCTTCCGGTTCGATGGTGAACGGTCCGAACGAAATTCTCGCTTCCACTTGTGGGAGGAGTGTCTCCCAGCGGACATTTTTAAGTCGCGCTTTAACGCGATAAGCCACTTCCTTAGGACTAAATGGCTTCGTGATGTAATCCTCAGCGCCTAAAGCAAATCCCAGTAATCGGTCCACTTCCTCATCACGTGCCGATATAAATAAGATAGGAACAGGCTTAATCTGCTGTAGCTTAGAAAACAACCCATAGCCGTCTCCATCCGGCAGCATGATGTCCAGCAGGACGAGATCTGGCATATGGCGCTTAAACGCCTCAAGCCCCTCCTTAACTGTTCCGGCAGAAAAGACCTTTACGAATCCCTCACGTTTAAGGACTGTGGTAAGCAGTGTGACGATTTCACTTTCATCATCGATTATCAGTAATGTCGGTTGTGTTGATAGATCATTCATGGTGTGTTCCTCCGATTTTTAAGATTATACCACAACACCCTATTAGAAAATCACGCTTCGCACGTTCTAACTCAAATTTAAGAAGGATTTAAGATGGTTTTCAATCTGCGTTCACATGATGGGCTTATACTGATGATGAAGCGATACGATAAAAAGGAGAAAACTATGCAAGCAATTATGGAACCCATTTTTCACATCGGTTACTTGACCACAGTAACCCTACTCGGTCTAACGATGATACTGAAATCTAAGGGCAACGACTACTTCAAATGGTTTGGAATCATGGCCGTCACTTTAGGTTTCGGAGATGCCTTTCACCTCATCCCGCGCATCATCGCCCTATGGACCACAGGATTTGAAAGCCACGCTGCCTCGTTAGGGTTCGGTAAATTCGTTACTTCGATTACCATGACCATTTTTTACCTCATCCTATACAGCCTATGGAAAAAGCGCTATAACTTATCAAACGTTCCAAAGCTTGATGCAACCCTTTGGATTCTGGCAGCACTACGCATCGCATTATGCTTCTTCCCACAGAACCAATGGTTTATCTATGAGCCTTCAGTAACCTGGGGAATCTATAGAAACATCCCATTTGCCATAATGGGCATCATCATGATCGTGCTGTTTTACCGAAGTGGTGTCCAGAACCACGATCAAAACGCGAAAAAAATCGCCATCGCCGTCATCCTTTCTTTCGGATTCTATATCCCCGTGGTGCTTTGGGCACAAGTAAATGTGCTGATCGGCATGTTGATGATTCCGAAGACACTGGCCTATCTTTGGGTGGTGTTTATCGGGTTTGGCGAGTTCAGGAAGTTTATAAAAAACGGTTAAGTAAGCTAAGGTAAATAAAAGACGGTTTCAGCTCAGTGGCAGAAACCGTCTTCTTTATTTATATCTGATCAATTAGAATCAGTCGTGATTGATAATCACCATCGTGTACTTCGGTACTCTCTATGCCATTAAATGCAGGCTTCATTAAAATTCCGAAGTTCATGAGAAAGCTTCCCGATACGGGCGATTCCATGCAGGATACACGGTAGCGTCCATGAGGGTTTAGTCCCACTGGCTTAATGGTTTTTAGCCCTTCATTCGGTTTCGCGAGTACCTGATAATAGCCTAAGATAGACCTGAGTCCGCCTTTGCTTACCACCTGCCAAGCCGTGATGTTTCGGTCTCCCTCAAATGGACTGATCAAACGATAAAAATCTCCGTGTAAAAACGTTTCCCTATTTGCTTTATAGAAAGCGATTTGCTCCCTGATTTCTGCTTTATCTTCTACAGACAGCTTGGTCAAATCTAGTTCGTAGCCAAACGATCCAAAATACGCCACATCCGCCCTTAGCTTTAACGACGTGGACCTTTTCACCTGATGGTTTGGGATGGCGGTTACATGCGCCCCCATGGCCGATAGTGGATATGCCATGGAAGTGCCGTACTGAATCTTAAGGCGTTCGACGGCATCCGAGTTATCACTGGTCCATGCTTGTGGTGCATAATAGAACATCCCCATATCAAATCGACCACCACCCGCAGCGCAGGATTCGATGATCATCTCCGGATATCGCGCGAGTAAACGCGTATAGAGCGCATAGACGCCTAAAATATAACGGTGGTAAAGCTCTCCCTGTCTTTCACCTAGCAAGGTTGAAAAAGCCTCTGTGATATTTCGGTTCATATCCCATTTCAGATAATCAACCGAAGCGTGATCCAGCACCTGAATCAGCTGTTCGTAAATGGCATCCACCACCTCAGGGCGGCCATAATCTAATACAAACTGATTTCTGCCGTGTGAACGGGGACGTTCAGGATCTCCGATCACCCACTCCGGGTGACTTTTAAAAAGCGCCGTGTCCTTATTCACCATTTCAGGCTCGATCCAAAGGCCAAACTTAAGCCCCATTTCGTGAACGGCTTTAGAAAGCTGACCGATGCCTCCAGGTAATTTCTCCAGATTCACATACCAGTCTCCTAAACCGGCGCGATCTGAATTTCGGCGTCCAAACCACCCATCGTCTAATACGAACAGCTCGACGCCTAGCGCACTGGCCTCCTTCGCGATCGCCATGAGCTTTTGCTCATTAAAATCGAAGTACGTGGCCTCCCAGTTGTTAATCAGAATCTGATTTAAACGCCCCTTGTATTTCGGATGGATGATCTGATCTGTGATAAATCGATGAAGGGATTGACTGAGACCGTTTAATCCCGTGTTGCTGTAAGTGAGGACCGCCTCTGGTGAGGAAAAAACCTCGCCTTCGTTCAGTGTCCACTGGAACTGAAACGGATTAATCCCAGCAGATAATCTGGTATGGCCATCAGAATCGACCTCGGCACCGATGGTGAAGTTGCCACTGTACACGAGCGAGATGCCATAGGCTTCTCCCACATGCTCAGTACAAGCCTTTCGTGCTAAAGCCATAAACGGATTATGAATCGCACTGGAGGCCCCGCGGCTACTGCCGATGGACTGGAGGCCATAATGTAACGGAAAACGTTCAACATGCCTTTCCTTGATCCAATCACCGTGTAGATGAATCACATCAAAATCTGAATCATAAAAGTCCAGATTCATGCTTAACAATTGATGGATGACCAGTGGGTGATCACCTGTGTTTTTAAGTCGTGCAGACCGCGTAATCACTGGTAGCTCGGAATAAATCGTATAGGTGAGTTCAAGTGTTGCGCCTAAAAGTGAATCCTCCAGTGTTACGATCAAGGTTAGGGTTTCGCCCATCCCTCTGGCACAAGGTAATCCCGTTATTTCAGGCTTTTCACTGATAACAAGGTGGGATACATATTTAAAATCCACCACGTTAGACCCCTTTTTATCCCTTAGATGAATGGCTGGCATTCGATAATCTGTCGTACCGAAGCAGGGATATTCAAGCCTTTCATGAGAAAGTGAAAAGCTAAAATCGTCTTCATAGAGATAGTTCGTCAAACCGCGATTAACCGCTTTACGAAAATACGCTACCTGAAACGGACCGTCTATTTTACTCCCGTAGTAATAATGGCCGAGATGACCGTTTCTTAACACGCCGAAGACATAACTGATGTGAGTGTTTGATAGGTGAAAAATCTGCGATTCTTTATCAAAATCTAGTTTCATCATTATCCCTTAACCGCCCCGCTTACAGTGATGGCCTTTTCCACTTGATTACTAAAGAGCGTATAGACCAGAACGGTTGGCAAGCTTGCAATTACCATCGTGGCACCCATGGCCCCCCAGTCGGTGGTGAATTGTCCCTGGAAGAATAATATGCCTAAAGGGAGCGTTTTTAAATTTTGGTCTAGAACGAGTACGTTAGCGAGTATAAATTCGTTCCAGGAATTGAGGAAGGTAAAAATCGATAGGGTTGCGATGGCAGGTGTCACAGTCGGTACGATCACCTTAAAAAACGTCTGAAAAATATTTGCACCATCGATACAAGCCGCTTCTTCCAGCTCTATGGGAAGGCCTACGAAAAACCCATAAAAAATCAGGGTTGCAAAAGAGAGATTAAAGGCGGTATACGGAACGATCAACGCCCAGTGGCTGCCTGTGAGACCCAGCGTTTGAACCATTTTGGTCACTGGAATCAGGACTGCTTGTACGGGGATAAACATACCGATGGCAACGTAGGTTCGTACGAAATTTCGACCTCGCCACTTCATACGGCTCGTCGCGTAGGCGAACATCATGGAAAGAACAATCGTAAGGAACACCGTGGCCACTGCCACCATTAAGCTGTTTATAAAATACTGGGGCACGTTGTATTGCGACCAAGCGTTAACGTAATTTTCAAATCTAAAGATCTTAGGCAATCCATAAGGATTGCTAACGAAAATCTCTTCATTGTTCTTAAAGGAATAAAGCACCATCCAAACCAGTGGATATAGTGAAATGAAGGCATACACCCATAGAAAGCCTTTAAAAAGCCATTCGGATAATTTGAATTTTTTAGTGGTTCTCTTTTTAATCGCCATTCTACTCACCTCCTATTTCTGGTTCTGTTTTAAAGATGAAGTTAATCACCAAAATTGCCATGAGGCATTCTAAAACGAGAACACTGGCAGCCGCTAAGCCATACCCAAATTCATTGCTTCTAAACGCAGCTGAGTACATCATATAAGTGAGTGTATACGACGATGTGCCAGGTCCACCGCTGGTCATGATGAACATCTCTGTAAACGCTTTAATACCACCTGTCACAGAGATTAGCAGGCAAAATTTATAGGTTTCCGAAAGCAAAGGCATCGTAATTTTCATATGGGCTTGAACAGGTGTCGCACCATCAATCTGCGCCGCTTCATAGTAGGAGTTGGGAATCGATTTTATCCCTGCGAGTAAAAGGGCGAACTGATATCCCATCCACTGCCAGGCGTTGACCACAGCGATGGCATAGATGGCGCTTTTTCGGTCGGTTAGCCAGTTTTGTCTGAAATCTAACCCCAGCGTTTCAAAAAAACGATTGAGCAATCCATAATCCGAGTTGTAGATGGAAAGCCACAGCTGGCAGACGACCGTAACGGATAATACCACGGGGATAAAATAGGCAATTCTAAAAAAGTTTCTGCCCTTCATTTTTAGATTCGAGACGGCCAGTGCGAGAATCGTGGCCATGGAAAGCTGGAAAAGCGTTATGACTGCTGCAAAAATAAAGCCGTTTTTATTACTTAAGAAAAACAGTTTGTCGTCAAAAAGTCTAATAAAGTTATCAAAACCGATAAACACGCCACTCCCTAACCCATTCCAATCAAAGAAGCTCTTATAAAAGACTTGGACGATGGGATAAAAAACCAACAGGGTGAAAAGGATGAGCGTCGGAAGCGTAAAGACTAGGATCGCCATTTTATTACCAAAATATTTTTTCACTCGTAAATCCTTTCTCAAAAAAAGAGGCTGCCTCTTGGGGAACAATGGGTATCCAATTGTTCATTTTAAGACAGCCTCGGGATTTCTTATTTTTCCATACGCTCGATGACTTTATCCAGTTCCTCGATAAACTCAGCAGGTGTATAGTCCTTTGTCATTAAGAATTGTGATTGGTCTTCGATCGCCACTTTAAATAATGGATTCGATAAGCCCCATGCAAAAGTCGTCGTAGAGGTAATGTTGCCGAGTTCGTTATCCAGTTTTTCCATCATCGCTGGGAACGGCGTTTCAGGCTGAATAGACTCATCAACCTTAACTGCTAAAATTGGATTTCCTCTGTACATGTATTTTGCTTCACAGTACTTTTCAGAGATGAATGCTGCTACCTCAGCTGCTAACTCTTTATGCTCAGAATTTGGATTAACGGCGTAGCCACCTGGTGCGCCGCCACCGCTAAGGGCAAGTTTATTTGCTTCGTAGCCTGGCATTACTGGGTACCACATCCAGTCCACATTTTCACCTAATTTTTCAGTTGAGCCTTGGATTTCCCACTGACCGTTTAAGAACATCGCTGCTTTGCCTTCATAGAAGAGTGCTGCCGCTTGGTCATAGTTCGTATTGGTTGCCCCTTCTGCGAACATGCCCGCTTTTACGAGCTCGTTTAATGTCTCAGCAGCTTTTGTATACGCTTCATCAGAAGCTTTTCCTTCGCCTCTGTCCAGTTTCGTGATGCCTTGTGGCTCAAAACGTGTCGCGATGACATCAAACATTGCTGTGGTGATCCACTTCTCTTTTGCGAAGATAGACATTGGAACGATGTCGTTTTCGTTAAATACTTTAATCGCTGTTAACAGCTCTTCGTATGTCTCAGGCACTTTAACGCCATATTGCTCGAATAAGGCTTTATTATAGTACCATAAAACAAGCTCGTTACCTGCATATGGGAATGCGTAGATGTGGCCATCTTCGTTATAAATGATGTTGTTTGCACTTGGATGCGCTTTATCTAAGAAGCCTGTCGATTTTGCATAGTCGTCTAAGATCATGATATTGCCAGACTCTTTAAAGGTTTCGATTTGTGAAAGACCTACCTGGAAAATATCAGGTAAGTTACCAGTAGCCGCATAGGTTTGAAGCTTTTGGCCGTCGTCTTGTGCTTGGATATCCAGCTCGAGCTTCACGTTCGGATAAGCTTTTGCAAGCTCAGCTACGGCATAATCGTAAGGGATTTTTGTATCGTCGTCTGAGTATTGAGCATAAATTTTAAGCGTTACAACCTCTTCTTCAGTTGCAGGTTGTGTTTCGCTTTGTGCTGCTGTCGTTTCTGTCGTTTCAGTCGAAGGAGATGAACATCCCACAACCGTCATCAAAACAAGCAATAAAATCAATAATAAAGAAATACCTTTTTTCATTTGATTCTCCCCTTTTGCTTTTTTCGTCTCACCTTATGAGACAAGTTGATTATATGCGAAGCACCCCGTGTAATGAATGTATAATTCAAAATAGTCTTGTACTTTTCAAAAAAAAAGAGTTCTTTGTATTAAGAAAGAAACTCTTTAGGTGAACATCCGAAATGGTTTTTAAAGCATTTGCTAAAATAGCCGGGATCATTATAGCCGACCATCTCAGCGATAGAAGCGAGCTTATACCTTCCCTCCTGGATCAATTGCTTCGATTTATCCATACGCACGGAGGTAATGAACTCCGATAATGTCGTACCGAATTCCGATTTGAACATTTTCCGCAGATACGTCTGATTAACGAGCAAGTGCTTCGACAGCTCGTCTATGCTCAGCTCTGGGTTCGCGTAATGGGCTAAAATATATTGCTGCGCATCTCTGGCGACTTGTCCAGTCCTGGAAATGCTATGCGAGTTCAGGTAATCAAAGGCCGTTTTATAGATGATTTTTATATACCGCCTTTGCTCGATTTCGGGATGCGCGTTAAGAAATTGATACGGATTAAAATCAGCCTCATAGACATCAGCGATGTCCCTTCCGGATTTGACGATATAGGAAAGTAGCAGGCTGATTAGACTCATGTTGATCATCTTTTTATAACTGTCGGAAAAATGCTTGATATCGGCCTCGTTAAACACACTTTCCAGTACTTCCAGGGTTAAATCATAATTTCTCTGATGGAGGTGGTTTAAGATGATTTCGTTTATTTCTGCCGAATAGAAGCCGAAATGCTTCTCCTCAGTGGTTATTTTATCATAATAAAAAATCGTGTTCGTCCCGTTTTGATAACGGTGTCCTAGCGCATTGATGGCTTCCAGATACGACTTGCGGATGCCCCCTAAGCCCTCGTGTACACGCCCGACGCCGACGGTAATCCCCATCGCCGTTTTATCCTGAACAAACTTGATGAAGTAACGGATTTCATCCTCATCGATGACAGATACTGACGGGTCTTCCACTGCCATGATCAGGATGATACGCCCTTCATAATCGCTGAAATAGACTCTCTTTTGATCATTCTCCATAAAGTCGAAATACAAAGGTGCAATCAAACGCTTCCAGTTCATGGCGAGTTCAGAGGACAGATGCTTATCCTGATGGGCTTCCACCTCCACGGCTAACACGTAATAGCTCTCTTTATCGGTAATCCTCAGATCAGATGCCCCCAGCTCTTCCAGCGTCTCCTTTGAAAGCTCACGCGAATAGATTAGCGCTCGGGAAATCCGTTCCTTTCGCACCCTGATATCATCTGAACGGTCTTGCTCGATTTCGATGGCTTTGTTGATATTGTCTTGTAGGTTTAAAAGGGTCAATATCAATTCTTCCTTTTCAAAGGGCTTAACGATATAATCCACAACCCCTAATCGCAGAGCACGCCTCGCATACTCGAATTCACTGTTTCCGGTGATGAGAACCACAGAGGTATCTGGCGCAAGTTCTTTAATTTTCTCAGTAAGATCAAGGCCATCCATATATGGCATCTTAATATCAGATAAAACGAGGTCAGGTTTATGGATTTCTATTTTTTCGATGGCTTCGAGTCCGTTCTTCGCTTCACAAACGAGCTCAAAACCATAGGACTGCCAGTCGATCGCCGTCTTCAGATATTCTAGAAAAATCGGCATATCGTCTACTATCATCACTTTAATCACAGGCGACTCCTTTAGCATTCAGTTTTATGACGACACGAGTATACTGATCGGGTTCGCTTTCTACGACGATTCCCGACAGATTACCGCAGTGCAATTTCAACCGATGATTAATATTTTTCAGACCAAAGCTGCGATCGCTATACACCGCATTATTGGCTTCTGTGCTCATGAACATTTCGTTAAGTAGGGTCACACGCTGTTGATCGATGCCTACCCCATTATCTTCTATCACGATTTCGATCAGCCCATCCTCAACGCAACGGGCATAGATCTCGATTTTTCTTTCCTTAAGTCCTGTAATGAAGCCATGTTCAATAGCATTCTCAACGATGGGCTGGAATGTGAGCTTAGGTATTTTCACGTCAGATAGTCCCGCAGGCAAATCGATACTGAAGTCAAATAAATCCGGATAGCGCGTTTGCTGTAGGGATAAATAATCCTCCGTTAGCTTGATTTCAGTACCGATGGTGATGATATCCGCACCGCCAGATAAGGAGTTTCGATAGTACTCCCCTAATCGTCTCGTGACCATCTGGGCTTTTTTCGACTGACCCATCTGAGTAAGTTTTAGGATAATGTCCAGTGTATTATATAAAAAATGCGGCTTAATCTGCTGCTGGAGAAGGGCTAACTCATACTTTCTCTTCTTCTCCTCAGCACCAGCGACCTCCTTGATCAGCAAATCCACTTGATTTCCCATGTGATTAAAGCTGTTCGCTAGCATGCCGATTTCGTCATTCGTCTTCATATTGAATTTAAATGCGAAGTTTCCCTTAGAGATCTCTTCAGCACCCTGCTTAAGCTTAAGGATGGGCGCTGTAATCAGCTGGTTTAGAACGAGCGTCATGGTAATCTCGAGAAGGATAATCGTGATGAGTAAAAAGATCAGCAGCAGGATAATATTGCTGATGTCTTGATTAAACAGGTCCAGATCGGCTTCACTCACTAAACGCCACTTTAGCGGATCAAAGCGCATTTGCGTGACGAGCACCTTATTATCCCCTTGATTAAGGATATCGGAATTTCCATCTGAACTTAAAAACGCCGTGATTTCGTCTGGAGAAATCTCAGTGGTGGTATCGATAAGTCGCTCTCCCTGGTTATCATAAATGGAATAGTAAGCGAGCTGCTCCGCAAAAACGGTACGAAACGCGTCTTCGCTGACATTGACAAACAGATAACCCAGCGTTTCACCCGAGTTGATATTCCAGATTTTTTTACCAAGTGTCAGTACTTTCTTTTCTGGATCCTTTACGAGAAAATCGCGCGCTTCCATATCAAACCACTGCCGATAACCTGTGGTGGCTTTTAACGTCTCAATCATGGGTGAGACGATGAGTCCCGTTTTATTATTCTGAAGCGCATAATCGGAATAATACAGCCGGTTAGTGGTGTCGATAAAGGCGATGGCGTCGATTTGGCGATAAATAAGCTTCGCATAGCTAAGCTCGTTTGAAATCAGGTTATAGAATTTTATATCGTTGCTGAGAACCCCACCAAACTCGTTACTGTTCACGATCCGGTTGATGCTTAACGTCAGATAGGTGGCGCTTCCCTCCGCCTCAGATAAAATGCCCTCCATGCGGTTGACGATTAAAGCGTTATTATCCATCATACTGTCCAAGCTACGCTTAATAAACGCGTCCTCGTAAATATTCATGGAGATGAACGCAAACAGTAGCATCGGTATGATCGCGATAGGTAAAAACAGATAGACGATTTTTCGCTTGATGGATAAGTCACGTAAAAACATGGATGGCCTCTATAAAAATAATTTTCTATACTATCATAACTTAATTCGTCTCGCGTTTAAAGCTTTTCATCCATAAACCCTGCTGGTGGTACCCCGAGCCCTCTTATGAGTCTCGCCCAATAATTGACCTGGGCAGCGGTGGTGGCGATGATCACGATCTCACGCGCGCTGAAAAGCGCCTTAACCTGCGCCATAAACGCATCACTAATCTCCACAGGGGTCTGCGTCAGTAACCGTGTATACCGAATCGCGAGCTTCTCTCGCTCCGTCAGTGTCGGAATCAAATCGAGATCGAGCACCCCAGTTAATCCCTGAAGCTCTTCCGTGGTAATCCCGTTTTTCTCGTGATGATGCCCGTTCATGTCGACGCAAAAGGGACATGCCGTTAAAACGGATACCTGAACACGAATCAGCTGCAGCATCCTAGGGTCGAGCTCATCTTTTTTATGACCATGTGCTACCAGTGCTTCCAGCACACCGGAGCTAATAGCCGCCTTAGGATACCACGCTAATAGCCTCGGTGGAAGCAGATTCTTACCCGTGACTTTTTTTGCGGCGTGAAGTCCCAGCCTGATGTAAAATGGAATCTTTTTAGGTGGATCAATGTAAGCTTTCATCGTTTCATTCCTTTACTCATTTTTCATGAAAACCTTCGCATAGATTTCCGAGGAACGCGTCATTTCCTTCGAAAAATCCGACATATATTTACGGTTGCAAAAAGCAGTAATGGTTTCGTCGAAATCATATTCTGGCTTACCCGACTGCTTCGTATGCATGTCTTTTAGTTCATTCTCAGATAGCCTTCGATATTTATTTTCATGCACGATATATGCACCATCAAACCGTTTAGGCTTTAAACGCTGGCGCTGCCCCTCAGTTGGATAACCGATCACGAGCATGCTTATGGGAACCACATAATCATCTAGCTGTAGCAGCTCCCGATGAATTTCCACATTTTCTAGGATATCACCGATATAGCATGAACCTAAGCCGAAAGCCTCAGCTGCCACGACCATGTTTTGCGCTGCGATGACGGCGTCCTGAATCGCTAGTAACAAGTCGCCCATGCCTGGTATTCTCGCGTCAACCCCAGCTGCGCGATACGCGTCCAGCCATCTTCTCGTGTCAGCGAGAAAGATGAAAACCAGTGGTGCTTTCGCGATAAACGGTTGATGGTCGCACGTTTGAGCCAACCGATCCTTTAGGGCTTGATCGGTCACATCGATGATGCTGTAAAGCATTTGATTCCCTGCAGTAGGCGCTTGAAACGCCGCATTCAGAAGCGCATTCTTAATCTCAGCTTGCACATCTTTTTCTTCGAACTGTCTGGTGGATTTTCTTGCGATTAATGATTCATAAATGGGATTCATGGCGCCTCCTCTGGCTATACTCGGGTAAAATGATTACTTGAGTAATTTCACGATTTTTTCGATGGTGTTTATGTTTCTCGATGTCAGCTTATCCTTATAAGCCTTTTTTCCCAGGCAAATCTTTCCGAACTCGGAATCCAGTGTGTCCCCCTTCGGTACGATCCAGTACACACACTCGGAACCGATGATCAGCTGTTCGTCTGGCGCCTTCTGGCAGCCATCAAATAGCGCTTTCATCTGTTGTGCCAATCCCTCTGCCTTCATGAGAATCACATAATGGTGATACCCTTCCGGTACACGGTTCAGCTTCGATTCTTCAAGGATGGTTTTCACTGATGTGGCCGTTTTAAGGATCACATAAGCCTCATAGCCAAAGGTTTCGCTTAGTGTTTTTTCCACCTGATCATGCACAGCATCTGCGCTTACCACTACGTTTCCCGTGGCAAGTACAGTGCTTACCTCATTAAAACCCATATCGAGAAACGCCTTTTTAAGCGCTTCCATTTTAATGGTGATACCGTTTACATTGATACCACGAAGAAAATAGACAAATTGAGCCATACAGCCTCCCGTTCAGCGTTTTCGTTCGATGTTCATTTCTGCTTTTTCTTTTCGATTCTAATCGTAGACACGACAGCATAAACCAGAATAGCGAACGCCATGGGGATTTCCAGATAAATCATCCATTTGGTACGTATTATGGAATCGATGGTGTTCAGGGTAAAGATGATCCCGAGCGTGAGAAAGACCACTGCAGTCTGCCGATAATACGGTCTTTTATCCATGGTCATCCGCTCTGCTTTCGATGCGTAGAGATACGCATTATTCATGAGGGGACCGATTTCCTTAAAGTGAAGAAAGGCTGCGATATAGCAGGCGGCCGAGATGATGACTAGTATTATCGTCGCAACATAATCCATATTTTCCATAGTTATCCTCTCAATTTTGGTTTTTCGAATCGATCGATAAAACGATTGCGTTTCTTTTATTCTATCAAACTTTAGAATGACCCGCATTACTAAATAGTAATTTGATTCACCAGCGATGACAGGGGTACATTAGAATCAGTAGAAGGTACCCTTTCAGAAAGGATGGATTCATATGCAAAAGATTCACATCGAGAAACTGAATCAAACGCTGTCACGTATCGCTTTTGGTGGTGTCATCGTTTCTAATGAGACGCAGCCTGACGCAAACAACTACGTCGCAGAAGCGCTAGATGCTGGCATCAACTATTTCGATGTCGCACCGACCTATGCTAACGCAGAAGAAAGACTCGGGCCTGCACTTAAGGGCAAACGAAATGGTGTATTTCTCGCCTGTAAAACCGAAGACCGTACACGAAAAGGATCACAGGCACTTTTAGAAAAGTCACTAAAGCATCTGCAAACGGACTATTTTGACCTTTATCAGCTCCATGCCGTTTATACTCTAGCGGATGTCGAGCAAACCTTTGGTCCAAACGGCGCGTTTGAAACCTATGTAAAAGCAAAGGAGCAGGGCACTATTAAACACATCGGCTTCTCTGCCCACTCCACTGAAGCCGCCTTAGCCCTCCTCGATTATTATGACTTCGACAGCATCATGTTTCCATTTAACTTCGTCTCTCTCCTAAAAAACGATTATGGAAGCTTCGTACTTAAAAAAGCGCTGGAGAAAAAGATGGGCATCATCGGCATCAAGTCTATGGCTTATGGCGAAAAGCTACCTTCAGATGCCACAGATCATCCGAAGGCATGGTATCACCCTATCGAGGATTTCGAGCTTGCCAGTAAAGCCGTCAAATATACCTTTTCCAGAGGCGTCGACGTCATCGTTCCACCTGGAGATATCCACTACCTGAGATGGGCCATCCGGATTATCAACCAACCTAATCTAAACCTAACTGAGGAAGAACTCGATACGCTCAGACCCATCGCGCATCAAACCGTTCCCCTCTTTCCACTGAAGGCAAAATAGCCCATAATTCAAAACCCACTGAATTCAAAAGCCACTGAGAAGTTATCTCAGCGGCTTTTCATTTACTTATAGAACATGCTTGAAACAGCTCTTACTACACGAACAAACTGATTCTTAGATTTAAGGTCCACCGCTTCAACCATGCATAACTCATGGCAACATAAGCAGTCGATGCAGCGTTTATAGTCGATCAGCTTCGTCGTTCGATCTATAGCACCCACTGGACAACTGTCCACACAAGAGTTGCAGTTGACACACTTGGACTTATTCACTGATGGTACAACTTTAAAGAAATCAATCACATTTTTAACCTTTGAATAATCGCGGACGACATTTGATTGATAGCCTTTAGGCAGTTTGTAACCTTTCAGTACTTTAAACTCACCTATCACTTCTATCTCGCGGCGTTCCCATACCCCTATCCCCCTTTTTATGGCGGCATTTAAGATGTTCACGCGCTCAGGAACGATACCCATCATCTCGATGGCGATCCTGTCAAGCGCGAGAGGATCTGTGGAAATAAGGATTTTCTCCGCTGGGTAAGGCTCACCAGCTGTGGGCCCTTCGCCTTGCATCGAGACGATACCATCCATGATATGAAGCGGCATATTATTTATGGCACAGTGAATATCCGCTAAAACCTCCCCGAAAACTTCCGGATTAGGCGCTTCTTTATGATACTTCGCCTTTCTTAACCCTGGTATCGCACCGTATAAGTTCTTAACAGCACCTGTATAAACCCCCATGGAATGGGTCTTCATCTTTGGCAAGTTGATAACCACATCCACATCCATAACTGCCTTGGTGATAAAGAGGTCTTTCGTAAAGTTTTCCGGATTTTCCACCTGGAGTGGACCGACCTCATCAAAATTGACGATCGTAAAGCCTTCTTCATTAGCCATTTGCTCAATTCCAGATACCGTAAAACTCTTTTTCGTGGGGGCCATTCCCGCTATTGCGCCACCTGAGCTATCCCCTATAAAAACCTTTCCCCCAGCGGCTGATACGAGGCGGCCAACCGCCCTAACAAACTCCGGATGGGTCGTGGCAGCTTTTTCCGATTTTTTAGGACCGATGAGGTTGATTTTTAATAATACACTTTGGCCAGGTAAGACGAACTTCTGCATTCCACCTATTGGCCTTAATCCGGCTTCCACACACGCCATAATCTGTTCAACTTCGTAGTCTTTGCAACTTTGTATGCTTACCTGTGCCATACCGACCTCCTGATAATTACCGACTCATCACCGCGCTGATGATCTTCAGCGCCCCGCGGATATACAGTGGCTCCATCCGCTTCTTCACCACCATCATTTCCTTACTGATCTCGATATGCTGTGGACAATGCTTCTCGCATTTCCTACACTGGATGCAATCGCTGGCACTGGCCTTCTTACCAGGCTGAAGCGCACTGGTGCTGGTCAAGTACTGCTGAATCCCCGAAAACTTGCTTACAGCGAACGAGATATTATACGATGAAAAGCATGCTGGGATGTTGATGTTCTGTGGACACGGCATGCAGTAATTACACCCCGTACACGGAATTTTATAATCCTCTTTAAAGATATCCACCACTTGGTCGATGACCGTCAGCTCCTCTGAAGTCAATCCCCCCGGCATCATACTTTCAGCCGTCGCCACATTTTCATCCAGCTGTGAAGGGTCATTCATACCCGAAAGCACCACAGTCACCTCTTCCTGATGCCATAACCACCTCAGCGACCACGCCGCAGGTGAAATCGATGGATTCACCTGCTTCATCAGCGCCACAGATCGCGCCGAAAGACCACTGGCGAGCTTACCCCCTAAAAGTGGCTCCATGATGAGGACTGGAAGTCCCATGCTCGCCGCTTTCTTTAGGCCAGCTGTCCCCGCCTGATAGTGTGTATTTACATAGTTGTACTGGATTTGCACGAAATCCCATGAATAGCCCTCTAAAAGTGCATCAAAATCGTGACTCGTACCATGGAACGAAAAACCCACCTGACGAACTTTACCCTGACTTTTTTTCTCGTCGATCCAACGCTCGATACCGAGCCCACATAGGCGCTCCCAGTTCTTCATATCCGATAGCGCATGCATAAAGTAGTAATCGACATAATCCGTTTTAAGGTGTTCTAGCTGTAGGTTAAACAGTCGGTCCAGGTCCTCATATGTCTTTACATTCATGATCGGAAGCTTCGTGGCGATGTAAACCTTCTCTCTGAGCTGATGCTTATAGAGGATTTCGCCCAGCGCTTCCTCACTGCCCATGTAGAGATATGCCGTGTCGTAATAGTTGATGCCTTTCGCATAGGCATCTAGGATGAGCTTCTCTGTCTTTTCCATATCGATGCGCCCCATGTTACGCGGAAAACGCATGCACCCAAACCCTAATATGGAAAGCTTGTTACCTGACTTCGGATCAATTCTGTATTGCATCACTTCACCTCTATTTCTACGATAACACTGTTACCGTGACTATAACGATTAGTCGCCTCTGACGACTTTAAATCCACTTGCTTCGGAAGAATTCCCAAATCTGTCACCTCGATAATAATGCGGTCCATATAATCTAAAACTGTAAGTCTAATAGGTAAATCTTCATTTTCGGCATTACCATATTTAAAAGCACTCAAAAGCAGTTCATGAATAATCGACTGAACCTGCTCACGATACTGCACATGCAAAAGCTTATCAAGAACTTGTGACACCGACTGCTCCTGGAATTTAAGCCCATAAAGCACATGTGTAATCGATTTTGCATGCGAATGAAAATCCAGTATGACAGCAGTCGAATCATCGTGGAGCCCCTTCGGTTCAAGCTGACGCTGTTCTAAGATCCCCGTCAGGTTCATCACCAGACGGTATAGATACTTTTCTTTAAACAACCCCGGATCGATTTCCTTCGCAAATATCTGATCACTGATTCCATCCGTATACAGAATTAACCGCGTAATCTCCTGGAGTGTTAACTTAATCGAATCATAGGAAAGATGTTCAAACATCCCTAAGGATGGCCCCTTTAGCTCATAGCGTTTGAGAAGACCTTTAGTAGTGATGGCATAAAATTCGTTAATCCCTGCACCAGTGAGCTCGATGGTTCCCCTATCTAAGTCGATCAGGTAGACGATGGCGGCCACATAGGTATTCATTAAATAGTCGGATACCTTCTGGCTAAGTAGCTCTACTAAATCCATTAAAGGAATCCCCGCTTTTACAGACTCATGAAAAATCACCTCAAAAGCCGACACGCTCATGGCTGCACTTAACCCTTTACCTGAGATGTCCCCTATGATGCCTATGATTTGCGCCTGGTTGATTCGCTTCATAAAATACAAGTCGCCACTAACACTCTTAGCAGGGACGTAAACCGTTCCAAACTCTAATCCGTCAACCTCAGGGAGCTTCTTATACATCATTTTTTTCTGCAGAAGAGAGGCATATACCAAATCCTTCTTTCGTGAAGTGATATCGCGAGCGGTGGTTAATGCTGCGGGCATGCCTTCGATCGTAATAAATGTGGAAATCATCTCAAAATGACGCTTCTCACCGTTTTTAAGTGTTACCTCGTACTCAGTTGGCCCTACAGATCGCGTGTCGTCAGAGAGCAGCGATAGCCTGTACTGCGCCTTTTCAAAAGAGGACTTGATAAACTCGCGGATGTCCGCACCGATCAGCGCGGACTGCACTTCCTCGGCCTTCTTATTCGCCAGTATGATTTTTCCCTCTTTAATGATCAGTATGATCTCCGGAAGGGCATCGATAAAAAATTTATATTCTAATAACTTTTGAAAATTCACGGCACACCTCAACTGTCGAGACTGATAACACAGGTTCACTCTTCTAAAGTATAACATCGCACATGATAATTCAACCTTATTCTCTCATAGCAAAGTAAAAGCCACTGGAATTCAAATTCCAGTGGCATAAAGTTGAACGATTAAAGTTTTATATGCGTCATGATCGGCGCTTCGTGTGGTATGGTTGCCGTGATTTGATTTCTTAATAAATGATGCTCTATTCCGATGTCGATTTCTGGGAGCGTTTCTAATTCACGTTCGACGAAAACCGTAACACCTGAGACCTGGAACACATCAAATCGTTCCGCGTCGCTTTCTGCTGGCCTGTTAAATCGAAGTACAGGATAAACATAAGACTCTGAGCAGTTCGCTCCTACACATTCACGGTCTGCATGCAGGGTAATCCAGTGATGATGTTCCTTTTCAATTAGTGCCTTCGCCTCTGGCCTAATTTGGATATTCATAAAAACACCCTCTTCTAGAGAATAGGCTTTACTTTCTGCCTATTCATATATACCCAAAACAGTGTAAAGTATTCAAAATCCACTACTTCACTTGTGTGCTTTTGATGACGAAGCTCGGATTATTGCTCTTAACTTTAATCTCATAGCCTGCATTTGGATCGATGATGATCGGCTTAAACGAAACACCTATCCATTCGCCTTTTTCATTATGGATGAAATCAAAATACCTAACATCTTGAGAACCTTTTAATGACCCATTTTTATAAAATTCGATAGTGAAAAAGCTATTACTGAAACCATCACCTATCTTACTTTCGAAAATGACTTCAATTTGCTTAATGGAATCAGTTCTTTTGTTCAGCTCGGAGTAGGGACAAATTGAATATGCAATCAACACGTTATTTGCATCATAATATGTCACGAGAACATTATCACCTGTAAGTACTCTTCCAGTTGAAACACCACCTGCCGAAACTGGTACTTTGTACGCAGAGGTTGCATTAAGACTATCCTTTACGATGGCAATCACACTTAAACCATTTTGAATGATTCCCACACCATAACTCTTCAAATTCTGTGGACTTGCATAATCAATTTCACTCATGTTTATGTTCGCATAAACTGCGTCTTCAAAAGCTGCCACAACTACACCTTTTGTGATTTCCTTAACCCCTTTGCTTTCGAGATAGTTCTTCATCGCACTTATAATCGGTGTTGCATCCAAGTTAGAATAGCCAATGAGTTTATTGTTCGAATTAAAGAATAAGAGCGTTGCTTTATCATTCAAATATTTACATGCTATTACCGCATCGATACTTGAAGTGGTGTAAAATTTCGTAGTTGATTTGGCAGCTATACCAGCGGAGTAAGACTTGATAATGTCAACAGATCCTAATGGCATTTCAGCTACAGCTATTTTTGTATAATCTTTAACAGAAGTTGGTAATCCGCTTCGATTAATGGTAATTACACCATTTGTTCCAACTGTAACCCCCGTGGTAATCTCAATAACTTCTTGCACCGTCGAAGTCACAGGCGCTTCAATTTTCGGAACCGAAGCGATGCCTAGCTTCTCACTTAGAAGCTGAGTACTGCCTTTTATCTTCGTGAACAGCGACTTATAGCTTAAAAATACCATCTCATCCCTTTTAAAAGTAGACGATTCTAAGGTGGCTTTCTCTGCAGCCGTGTAAAGGCCTTTAGATACAGCGAAATTCATCGTTTCATTATATGTAAAATCGCTTGAACCATAGCCTAAAGCCTTAAGTAAAAATACTGAGTAATCCTTTGCACTCGCTGGATTCTGTGAACCGAACAGGTTATTACCGATCCCCGTCGTCAGCTTCTTTTCATACATATAGCCCACGATGTGGTTTGCCCATGATGGCACATCGGTGAACGGATGCTTGTATTGCTTTGCCTTCGCCTCTTCCTCTGCACCTAGAAACTTTACCAGCATCGCCGCCACTTCCACACGTTTTGGAGCACGCTCCAGTTCAAACCCTACGTTTGTACCGTTAAATAGCCCTAAACTCTTAAGCACCTCTGCCTGCTCAGTATACTTAACTGTCTCTGCGGCAAACGAGCCTGAGCCTAAAACTAGCCCCAGTAATAATACTAGGAACAACACTAAATATACACTTGATAGCTTTTTCATTATTTCCCCCGTATTTCATAAATTTTCATCCGCATCTACGCGGAAATTGCATGTTTTATTATAACAAAAAAAGCACATGTGAAAAATGTGCTTTTTGAGTATTTATTACTAATCATCTCATGAACGCTCGAGCGTCCAGGTTTACTTCATGCATTTATTCAAAACTAATTCTATATGGATTCGATAAAGTTCCCGTTCCATCTAAATACATCATTTTATCGTAATTAAAGTAAATAGCAGGTCTAATTGCAACATATCCGACGCTAGCCCCTTCCATAGTGGCTCTTTTGTTATCGTAAATCATCCTTACAACATGAACGCTGCCAATAGAGGCATCTCGTAACCAAAATCCTTTTGCACCATCAGGAAACAATTTTTTCGCAGTAGGTGATAAATTGGATGATGAGACAAATCCTTTATTCAATACATAATCTGTGACTTCCTTAATTGATAAAAGGAATACTCGATCCAAAGTTGTTAATGCATATGCATTATCATAATTCTGTACGAGATTTTTGTAATCATCACTTTCAATATGAATCTGGTATCCCATAGTGCTCTTAGAAATCACTTCTTCATTTAATAACACTTTGTTTTCAACAACCATAATTCCTGAATACTCTTTTTGAGTAAAATTGCTACTACTGAGAAAACCAGGTTCTCGATCATATGCTAATCGTGCATCTTTGAATACACTTAAGTTTGGCGTTTTATCACCCCATTGGACTTGAACATCATTACTATTCAACCACTTTCGAATAGTTGAGAATTCCCACTCATTGCTACCATGCATAATCGCTTGGCCATTATTCGAATTTGATGGCGCATCAAACGGCTTGATTGACAAACCGTAATTTGAAAATAGCAATGGATTTCCATCACCATCAAAACTAATAATTTGCCATAAAATAGGCTCACTATTGTATTTCCCATAATAGATATAGTCACCGATCTTAAACTTTGAAACGTTTATATTCTTCATTTCCATAAAGGTTCTTGAAATTAGGGTAATTGCCTGTTCTCGCGTTGCGTTTCCCAGTGGATTTATTTTATTAGCACCAACACCTCCCAAAATTCCAAGTTTATAAAGTTTTTGAACAGATGACTTTGCCCACGTTGCAATCAGATTTTCATCTGTAAACACAACACTTTGCTTTGCAATAATTGGCCTTAGATTTGAAGCTGTGAGCATTCTGTCAAACATTACAGCAATTTCCTGCCGAGTAATCAGATCGTTAGGTGCAAAAGTTCCATTACCTTTCCCACCAACAATTCCTAGTAAATTGGCTTTCAAAACACTTTCATTATCAGAATCCACAAATGGATTAACTGACGGTACTTCTGGCACGTTGTTACTCAACCTTTCATATAATAGAATGATAATTTCTGCAAACTCTTCACGAGTAATGTTATTTTGAAAGTTATTCAAAAGCCTTTCAGTAACAATCTTTTCATCAATCGCTTTTTCAATATGTACAACTGCCCATGATGAGGGTTCAGATTCATTGCCTGCGACAGTATAGTCTATTTGGCCTGAAAAAGAGAACAAAGCATTCGTTAAGAATAATAAAAGTGCTAGTATACAAAGTTTCTTCATACTTACCTCCAAATTAAAATGTTTAATAAAGTTTAAACGCTGCTGAAACTTCACCTACCTTCTGTCCTAAAGCGTTTATGTTTTCGATGATAGCGAAATGCTTCAAAGCGTCCATTTCTTCTGGAGAAAGAACCGCCAGATCCTGAAGGCACTTCATCACTGCAGGTGATAACGCTCTACTATAATTTCCATCTTCAATTTTTACTGCAATTCCGACCCCTTTACCGATTAGCCCGATACAATATACGCCTTCAGCGCCTAACTTACCGACGAGTTTACCGCCGGAATGCTTCATCAGTTCAGTACAGAAACCTCCTGTTCCAGCCAGCATCTCTGGGGCCGCAATCATCGCGTCTGTAATCAAACGACAAGCACTTTTTATATGATCATCAAACTGCTCTGGATTCGATAAGCGCGCATAACCTAAAGCCATGTTATAAAGTGGCATGGCGTGAACCGGTACCGAACATCCGTCGATACCCATCAAAATTTCATCGGGGTTCATTAAACACATCTCAGCAACCACTTTGACGATATCCTGCTGAACAGGATGGGTTTCCTCCGTGTAACGACTGATATCGTAACCTTTAATAAGGCATGTCGCAAGCATACCCACGTGTTTTCCAGAGCAATCACTGTGATAGGGCATAAGCGTAACACGTTCAGAAATCTGCTGCTTCGCGATTTCAGAATTAATCGATAGTGGCGTTCCGCAGTGTAACGCCTCTAGCGTAAGATTACATTTTTCAAGCATGCTCAAGATTACGCGCTGATGAAATGCTTCCCCATAATGAGAAGCGCACATAATTGCGATTTCCTCTTTGGTAAATCCAAACCGTTTCATCGCACCACTAAACGCAACATTGAGTGCCTGAAGCGGTTTACCAGCAGAACGAATATACGTCAGTTTATGCGGGTCTCCGATGCTTTTTATGATATTCCCACTAACATCTACCACGACGATATCGCCCCGATGTATCGACTCGATGATCGGGCCTCGCGTTACCTGTACTAAAATTTCAGACATCTCCTATTTCCCCCTTACATTTAGCCATTTTCGCGCTTCAAACGCATCAAATCCAAACAGAATTTTTATGATCCACGTAAAAATAAGGATGACCACGATGGGAAGCACGCAGGATGTGATAATCAGTACCGCGATGGTGTCCATCATATACGACAGCGTCTCCTCGCCTTTCTTGATCATGGAGGAAATGCCGATACCTACCTTAGAGGTGAGATTAGATAAATAGTCGCTCGCCTTCTCGAACCAGTTCTTATCTTCCTCAGCGAGGTCGTTTTTCTGCTCCTCGATAAAGGCATTATTTGCTTCGGCTGCTTGAAGCGTCTGCGCCACCTGTGTCTCGTAGGAAGCATAGATGAGCTCGCTCACTTTAATGCTGGCCGGAATCGCCATAAACAGCACCAGCCCGAAAATCGTCATCTTTATGGCCAGAACCTTCAGCACCTCACGCTTCGTATAAAGATAAATCACCCCTAAAATACACGCGAGCGGAATAATATAGACGAACGTCACATGGCCGATCACCGATAACAGCATCTTTTCCAGTAAAATCGCCCCGAGGATGATGATAAAATACGTGGTCAGCTCTGCGATTTCGTTAGCGATGGGACTCGCCACATCTCCTGGGAGAAGCGAAAGCGCTGTGGAAGTGGCTGCCGCTGATAAAGAAACCTTCAGCACGGTGGCCTTCTTTTCGTCTAATGTATCGATCATGGAAGCATTAAAATCCGGACTCGTCACGAGCTTCGCGACACCGAAGATAGAGATCAGCATGATGACCACTAACGCCACCGTCCATATCGTCCGTTTCGACACCTTTTTTTCTACCGGTTCTATCATAGATTCACCCCTTTCACCTATTATTATACTACCAAATTTCACCGTATCCTGTTAAACTGATAAAGTTAGAAAATCTAAATTTATGAATTCAGTTTAAGGAGCTCACCATGTTTAGACTAAGTGGAAAAATAGTAAAGAAAAATAACACGATTGTTAGTCATACATTTGAAGTTAACAAAGACGCGCATTCCTTTGAAGCGCTTATGCATAGAGGCATAGCTGACCTTTGCAACCGGTTTGATATCGGAAATCCCATCTGGTTAAGCGATAACACCCTCGACATGGAACGCGTTAATAAAACGCGGTTTAAGGCACATCACTTTATAGAAGAAATCGAGTTTGACTACTTCGAAATCGAGTATCTGCCGGAGAATCCGTAAATCTAATCTCGTTTTAACGCCTTTTTAATGCACACAGGCTATAATAGCATTATAAAATATTTCGGAGGAAAAGTTCATGTCATTTATCGGCAATCTCATATGGATCATTTTAGGCGGCCTTATCTCAGCCATCGGCTGGACACTGGCTGGCGCACTTTTATGTATAACGGTGATCGGAATCCCCTTTGGTGTCCAATGCTTTAAAATCGCAGGCCTCACACTCGCACCATTCGGACGCGACGTACAAATCGGTAATTTCGGTGCAGGTGGACTGATCGGCAACATCATCTGGCTACTGGTACTGGGCTGGGAGCTGTTCCTTATGCACCTGACCATCGCCTTTTTCCTCGCCATCACCATTATCGGCCTTCCATTTGCGAAGCAGCATCTGAAACTGGCACAGCTTGCGCTGATCCCATTCGGTGCACGTATCTAATTTAACAAACTCATCACGCGGTAACACATAAAACGGAAACACCTAGAGCGAAAGCACCCAGAATTTAATCAGGGTGCTTTTTTTATACCACCGATATATAAAAATCGATCTCACAATACGCTTCATGACACTTACTGAAATCGACAAGTTCAAAGCAACAATGACCGTCCTCCCTATACTCAACCGTTGGAAGCCACTTAATCAAAATATAATCCCAAATGTCATATAATACTTTTCCATCTATTTCAAGGATGTTATGCATTCCGGAATAACTGAACTTAGCGTATTTCTTTTGAGGAATATCCACCCGCTTCATGTCATTAGGCACCCTAGTATTATCATCGATTAATAAAGAGGGCATATAATTGATGCGTTGATTTTCTGAGATAATTTCGGTAAAGTACTCAGGAGATAAGCCAAATCCAACGTATTTATTTGGTGAAATCGGGTTGCGGATTCGCTTTGACTGATTAAAAAAGAAATCTTTCGCACACGACATACCGACTTCTCTATAAAGGTTATCAACCGCCTTTATTTCATACATAATCCCAGCTACACTGAGCGCTGGCATAAGTTTAATTTCAGGCATCCCTATAATGCCTTTTCCACACTGTTTTAATAATCTTACATTAAATTTATCGGTAAACGTAATCGGATGTGAATTTATCCGATAAGCATGTGGCGTCAAATTAAAGGCCCTTTTGAAAGCTTTTATATACGCTTGACTAGAGGAAAAATGGTACTGATCTGCAACATGTCTCAGTTCAAGATCAGTATGTGTCAAAGCGACCGCTGATAAGCTAAGTCTTCTATGGGTGATGTATGATATGATACTCAATCCTGTCATTCTTTTAAATAACCTCGCCAAATGGTACTTAGACACAAAAAGCGATTCAGAAATATAACTCAGTGATAACTCCAAATCGATATTCTTTTCTATAAAATCAATGGTTTCTTCTATGATTTTTAAACCCGACTCCATAAAACACCTCACAAAATAGCAATTTGAGACACCCAAAATGATTAATCTGATAGTATGATAATCGTACATCATAAGCAAAGGAGACCCTCACATGAAAAAAATCCACATCGTATTATTAATCTTTACTATCCTAATTGCACTATTCCTCACTACTCGTATCCTAACGCCTCCAGATATTGAAAATTCAGGAGTAAATACTCATATGCCTTCGGTAATTAACGATCTTCTGCAAATTGCTTCCAAACCTCATAGTGTGGCGGATAAGAAAAATTTAGAGGAAGTTAAGCATTTTTTAGTCCATCGCTTCTCACAAATGGACTTAGATCCTATAATCCATACCTATGATGCAAGCAACTGGTTTGGCAATTATGAGATTCATAATATAACCGCTCAAATCGACGGCGCAGAGGAAGCCCCCTATATTTTAGTCATGGCCCATTATGATTCGGTAATGGAAAACCTCAACATGGAGCCAACAAACTCCACAGGCATGGCAGATGATGGATACGGTGTAGCAACCCTTCTCCATATCGCGGAGTATTTCTCCAGTGGTAAAATTCCATTAAAAAATGGCATCAAGTTTCTGCTCACTGACTCTGAAGAAACGGGCCCTTTAGAAGGTTCAATTGCCGAGTTAGAATATAACGACGCTTATTATCAGGATGTTGCCTTAGTAATTAATCTAGAAGGTCGTAGCAATAACGGTCCTGTCTTTATGTTTCAATCCTCTGCAAGTAATCCTAAACTTCTAAATTTACTAAAAAATGCAAATTATCCTGTAGCAAATTCGTTAATGAACGATTTATTTAGATTCATGCCAAACTTTACCGATTTGTCGCCATTCTTAGAAAACAATTATAACGGCCTGAACTTTTCAACTCTCGGTCATTTAAAGTATTATCATTCCGATGAGGATAATTTGAAGAATCTTAATGAAGAGACCTTGAATCACTACTTGCTTCAAATCGTACCCATCGTTGAAGACTTTGTCAGTAACGAAGCAATATCGTCTACAGACTATTTTGCTTATGATAGTCGCTATACCTATTTCAACCTGCTGCCCGATGTGATTATAACCTATAGTGGTAAGACACAAATATTCATCTTCATTTTTACAATATTCACATTCCTGGCAGCCATTATATTGCTCTATAAAGAAGAACGCATTCAAATGAGGCGTTTAATGCATCATTTTGCATGCCTTATACTAGGTCTGGTTACTGCCATAATCATTGGAACTCTTTATATTTTTATCATTTCACTTATAACAGGTATCACATACAATCCGATTTTTATGTTCAACATAAAATATGATTATTTGATAGCCTTATTTGGGATGACATTATGGATAGCATTTATTAGCTTCGGCTATTGGCGTGGTCATAAGTTTTCCTTTGAAACACTGCTTGCAGGCGTTATGCTAAATGCACTCCTTTCTGTAATCATGATGCTTCTGCTTCCTGGAGGGGCATACATTTTTACCATCCCAAATTTCTTCGCAGCGCTCTTTGTTTTATCTCATGCATTTAATCGACCATTAATAGGTAATCTACTCTCCATCTCACACCTATTCCTCTCCATAATACTATTTGGTACGACACTTTATATTCTCTATTATGCATTGACAGTCGGCATCCTAGGCATCTTAATGTTTTTCATCACAGCTATTCTGTCCACAGGCATTCCCATGCAGTTACTAAGTTGTACGTATTCGAAAAATCATTGAATGCATTAGTAGGGTGACCTTGGTATTAGTGAGATATAAACCCCTGAGATGAATAGGAAAAATAAAATACTAAGGACAAGCGCAATTAATGTCAGTAATTCTATTCTCTTCTTCCTATGAATATCTTTTATGGATAAAACTACTGAAAAAATACTCGTCGCCATTATCATAAAAGGAATTATTAGATTCTCAAACGGGTTAATATGGTTCTTTAGTAAAAATACTGCGAACACCATCATATAAGTAATTAAAACCATAATTAGCGCTACCGAACCACGTGATTTGTCATTTGTCTCTTCAATAATCTTAATGTTATTCTTCATTCTGCATTCCCTCCATATCTGACAGAAACAATCATTATACGTAATATGTTATGCTATTGTTTCTTGAAAATCAACCTTAATTTCTTACCAGTAAATTAAATCGAATACTTCTACCTCGTTTAGCTGCACTTAATTACTTTTTCTATTTTTAACTGGCCATTATTCGCATTAAGTGATAAAATTCAATTTAAATAAAATTTCGAGGTGATCAGGTGAAATTCAGTGTATCTAAAGAGGTATTCGAAAAAATGGGAAATGCTTGCTTCGGTATCGTCGTGGCGAGAGGCATTAAGAACCACCCTAACCCAGATGTTATGGCATTTCTTGAAAACAGTCTGACCGACACTGAAGAAAGGTACATGGACCGTAACGTTAAAGAAGCGGATGAAATCGTTTACTATAGAGAGGCGTTTTCCGCCCTAGGAATTAACCCGAACAAGTTCATGAGCTCCATCGAAGCGATGATTTCACGCGTGGCAAAGAAAAAAGGCCTCCCCCATATCAACGCCATCGTCGATTTAGGAAACGCCATTTCATTAAAATATACTGTACCCATCGGTGCACACGATATCGACCAAGCAGATAAAGATATTTGTCTCCGATTTTCGAACGCTGAGGACGTCTTTATCCCGTTTGGCGAAACCGAGGCTGAAATTCTTGATGAAGGTGAACTCATCTACGCCGTGGGAAACAAAGTAAAAACCCGTAGATGGATCTGGCGGCAAAGCGAAATCGGCAAAATTACCGAAGAAAGCAAAAATATCTTTTTCCCGATCGATGGCTTTACCGATAAAAACTACGACTTCGTGATGCGCTCTAGAGACGAGCTCTCTGAACGGTTAACTAATTATTTCGGCTGTGAGGTTATCGTCGGTTTCGTGGATAAAGATAATCCAGAGTTTATAATAAAGTAACTTAAATGGACCGCTCTTTATTACTATAAAGGCGGTCCATAACTTTACTCCTACAAATCAAAAACCATATCAAACTCTTTTGGATGAGGGATAAAATTCACTTCTGCAGCATCTTTAAGAATTCTGTTTTTAATGTTCATGATCAGCTCTTTCGTGAAAACATTGCCCGCCATTAAAAATGCGTGATCATTTTCTAAAGCTTCAGCGGCTTCCTCCACCGATTTAGGCAGTGATTTGATTTTTGCCTTTTCTTCATCAGGAAGATCAAAGATGTTTTTATCCAGTGGGCCGTATCCTTCAGCCACTGGATCGATCTTATTTTGAATCCCATCAAATGCGGCCATGAGTAAAGCGGCATACGCATAATATGGATTCGCTGTCGCATCTGATGAACGGTATTCGAAACGTTTTTCCTCAGGTCTGTTTGCATAGCCAGGAATCCTGATTACAGCACTTCGATTTGATAAGGCGAAGCAAATCGATACAGGTGCTTCATAGCCAGGGACCAAACGTTTATATGAGTTCGTCGTCGGATTCACGATAGCTGAAAGTGCAGGCGCATGCTTCAGTAACCCGCCCATAGCATACAGTGCCGTCTCTGACATGCCGGCATATCCATCCTTGTCGAAGAACAGTGGCTGACCATCCTTAAATAAAATCATGTGGACGTGCATGCCATTTCCAGCTTCCTTATAGAACGGTTTCGGCATAAACGTCACCGTTTTGTTGTTTTTAACCGCTGTATTTTTAATAATATACTTACTTTTCATGGTACGGTCGCCCATTTCAGCAGCACCACCAAAACTAAGCTCGATCTCTAGCTGTCCAGGTCCCCCTACCTCTGAGTGATGGTATTTAACTGGCACGCCATTTTGCTCCAGCGTCAGGACCATTTCATTTCTTAAGTTATAATTTTCATCGTGCGGAATATCGACATGATATCCACCTTTATGTTTAACCGTAAAGCCTAGATTCTGCGTGTCATTTTTACCCGAGTTCCAGTTCGCCTGCTTCGCGTCGAGCTCCACATACATGGACTGAGGACTTACATCATAAGCGATATGATCGAGTATATGGAATTCAAACTCAGGTCCCAGCAAAGCCGTATCACAGATGTTTTCTTTTCGCATGTGTTTTTCTAGCTTTTCGACGACATATCGTGGATCGGATTCAAATCTTCGGGGTTCCGGGTGAAGTGTATAAGTGTTCGCTAAAAACGTTAACGTCTTAACCTTTGTGAAGGGATCTAAGAAACCGGTGCTCAAATCTGGTATGAAGACCATATCTGATTTTTCAACCGTTAGAAATCCATAGCTCGAACCGTCAAATCCGATGCCATCTTCCATAGTGCGATAATCTAATCTTTCTGGTACGATTGATAGATGATGCCAGCGACCACTAAGGTCTGCTACCTTGAAGTCGAGTATCTTAACTTCATTCTTCTGACAGTAATCACGAACTTCTTCTACTGAATTAAACATAATTCACCTCGTTAGATTGTATTTGGAACCTATCACCGTGCATTACTATTTTATAATGAGTTGACTGAAAAATCAAAATTTTCTTGCAATCCTTGCATTTTTTTTTGAAGGAACATCCAATCAGTTACTTGATACCTATTATTGGGTATATGATATCGAAGGAGGTGGCATTATGGGTATTAATAAAGGACGGCTATTTACTTTGGCGTTAATCGTGTTGTTCGCTCTGGCACTGACATCCTGTAGTCCGAAAAACGAAGCTGATGTGACTGAAGAAACTTCATCCACAGCTGCTATCAGCGAATCTTCCTCAGTAGAAACTGAATCGATTAGCATCACCGAAGCTGAGGATTCAGACGACGGACCAGCAAATACGATTGGTGGCACACCAGGAAATATTGCAAATAATTCATTTTGGGGATTTCAAGGCAACAAACTTTATTACAAGGCCAATTACGACTTGGGCATTCTAAACCTTGAAACAGGTGAACTTAAGAAGATTGAAAATGGTGGTGGAAATTACATTCAGGTATTGGGTAACTATGTCTATAATAGCGGTTTGATGGGGCTCGGTCAGATCGATTTACAGACAGGTGAGATTAAAACGATTGCATCAGATTCAGCAAGTTACATCAATGCAGTTGATGGTTGGCTATATTACATCAATACTAAAGATGGTAACACAGTGTACCGAGTAAAAATGAACGGTGAAAATCGAGAGAAATTGAGCGATCTAGTGGATGTCGAACACCTCGTCTACTATGATGGCCAGCTCTATTTCAATCGTTATTGGAATGCGTGGGACTTCTATAAGATGAACACAGATGGCACTAATCTCGTCATGCTCCAGGAACAATGGATCGAGTTTTTCATCATTCACGACGGCTGGATTTATGTCGTAGACCTAAATACCGAACCAAATGGGATTTATCGATACGATGTAAATGGCGGCAACAGAACACTGCTGACAGAAGCCTATGGTGACTTCATGAACATCTGTGGCGATTACCTATTCTTTCAAAACAGTGACGATGGTTACAAACTATACAAAGTACCACTTAGCGGCGGTGCAATCGAGAAAGTACTAGACATGAACATTAATTATATTCACGCCTATGGCGATTACCTTTATTTCTTTAATCCTGAAGACCCAGACTATCGGGTTCACCGGATGCACTATGACAGCAACATCCCTGAACCTTTAAATATGCCTGATGCTATCGAGTAAGGCGCTAAAGCTTAAAAATTAAAGCACTCAGAACCTGAGTGCTTTTCTAATGTCTGGCTGCTTGACGCATTGGTTTAACTAAAATTCAAATTGCGAAATACAGATTCTTCCTTTTGTAAACTAACACCCCTGGATTTTGAAACACTCATAATAGTGCTATACTTCTGTGATACTGGTGCCCCTTTGAAGCATCAAATATATCATAAATGAAAACTCCGCGATTATCATCGGTAACATAAAGACCGTTTCCAGCGTTGCGTTCGGCATCATAAAATGTATGACGACAGCAATTAATCCTAACACCGTTTCAGCCATAAATAGAATACCGAAAATTCTAGGGATCGCCATGGACTTATAAATCAACACTCCCAGTGGAAAAACCCATAATGAAAAGAATATCTGCCCGATAATATAACCTTCTTGATACAAGTTAAAGAAAAACAACGCTAAAGATTCTCTTTGCTGAGCGCTAAATGCACTTAAATAATCAAATTCAATGATGATATATAAGGGCACCCATTCAAACAGTGTGTTTAGCATTAAAATGACACTTCCACAGGTAGCAAACAACACCATTATGGTTGCCATGCTTTTATCGACGTGGTTTAACAGTTTATACAGAAATAACGCTGTTAGCAGATAAAAGAGTGCCATAAATAAGTCGCTTGTAATCCCTACGCGATATAAAAATTCATTTGCTAATATATGGTTGCTTACTTTCGATAGATCCTCCACTCCAAATATTCTTCCTCTAAAAAGAACTTCTGCTAGTATGCCTGTCAACACCATCATAAAAAACATAAGTCCCGCTATTCTCGCCGTTCTTCTATTCATTTTGCTCTCCTCCTTTTAAACAGATGCTACTATCTAAGCATAAGATATCAGGAGACGTAATAATACCTTCTAAAGTATGGGTTTTAGTCTAAAAAAGTATGTTTTTAAATTAGATCAATCCTAACTGCATCGCTTTAGCTGCAGCTTGAGTTCTTCTAGTTACCTCTAGTTTTCCGAAGATGTTCTGGTTATAGCTTTTCACAGTATTTAGAGACAAGTATAACCGATTCGCGATTTCCTGGTTAGAGTAACCTGAAACGATTAATAGTAAAACTTCTAACTCTCTCACTGTTAATGGTTCTGAAAGTGTTTTATTGATTCGCTCGCGTTTGAAATGCTGATCGTTATCTTTAGTCAACCGCTTTCCATCAGTGACCACGGTATTCTTTTCAAGCAAATATATCTCCTGTTCCACGTCATCGATACTGACGTCTTCTGGGATGGGATTCATGATGAAAACCTTCCTACTTTCGATAATACAATCATGCGCTAGACTAAATAAAGCTTCACTTCCATAAACGCGTGCTAGTAATAAGTAATATTTATACTTCCAGTCGACCAGCGAAGAGGACTCGCCGCATAACCTGCTTTTTTCCAGCAGTTCGTATGCACCACCGTTGTCTTTTTCTAAAAAGGCGATCTTTGCTAATCCGAGATATAAGCTAGGCCGTAAAATTTCGATTCCCTTCATCTTCTTCGTTTTATTAATAAGCTTCTCGAATAACGATTTAGAAAGCTCAAACTTGCCTTGCTGAATGTAAAGCTCACCTAATAGCATCCATGCTGAATTCTCTAAAATCGGATGCGTCTCCTTGTTTATGTTTTGAAAAGCCGACATTAAGGTACGTTCAGCTTCCCTAAAATCTCCTTTTTGCCAATAAGCGATTCCGAGCAGAATCATAATCGTCATTTTTTTAGAACGTTGAATCTCAGGTATATGATCTAGCGCATATCCAGTCTGCTCAAAAACCCCCTCTGTATTCCCTATCGCAGCATTTATATAGGCGTAGGCAAAAGCATTTGTAATCGGTAAAAGTTCAAATTGGGCTTGGTCTTTGATCAACAACTCACTACCATGCTCTCCATGCTCTCCATGCTCTCCATGCTCTCCATGTTCTCCATGATAGCCTCTATATAATGCCATCGATCCTTCAAACCATGGCTGACAGTTATCTATCTCACCTGAATCCAGTAACGCCCAGCCTACCCCCATAAGAATTACAGGGCATTTATCGACGATCTCACGCGGTAATTTATTTGCCATTTCTAACCACGTAGCTGACCTGAGCTGACTGTCATACTCCGCCCACAGTAATTCGACAACCTCTGCTGCAGCCTCATAAGCCTTTGAAAGGATATACTGCTGTATCGCTTCCTTAGTAAATCCATTGGTATTGAACCATTGTCCCGCCAAATAATGATAGTGGTGCAGCTCACCTTTCGTCTGAAGCAAAAGTCGCTTTTTTAGCATCTCTCTGAAAAGCGGATGATAGCGGAACCAGCGGCTAGACACTTCTGAGGAGATGATAAAACAATTATTTCTCGTGAGATGCGATAAAATTTCAGTTGAGGTACCCGGTTCATATTCAAGCATAAAATCGCATAGCTCTGCCGAAAAGAAATCTAAAAACGACGTTTTAAGTAGAAAAGATTTAACAGCCTCGCTTTGTTTATCTAAAACCTCTTCAAATAAGTATTCCATGATGAATGTATTATTAGATATCTTTTTATCAACGAATTTGGTAGTGTGCTTTTCCTCATTTATAGATAATGCAAACATTTGGATTCCCGCGATCCAGCCTTCAGAATGCTTCATCAGCTTGCTCACTTGATCATCGTCTAGGTCGATACTGAGCAGCTTTTGAAAATACGCCCTGATTTCACTGCTTGAGAAGCGTAACTGCTGAGCTTTTATCTCTAAAAGTTTCTTAGAAACGCGCAGCTTTGCCAGTGGTAATGGAGGATCTTCTCTAGAAATCAATACAAGCTGCATTTTAGGTGGAAAGTGTTCTAATAAAGTCCTTAAGACCTTGTGTATTTGGTTATTCTTAATGTGATGATAATCATCTAAAACGATAATAAATGGCGATTCAATCGCGTGCAAATGCATGATGAATGCACGCAAAAATGTATCGTACCCTATCGCCGAAAACGCACTTAATAAAGGCTCTAACGCTTCTTCCGCTCTCGGATGAAGCACATCGATGCCAGATATCAAATACGAAAAAAACTGCATAATGTCGTTATCCCATTCATCAAGCGTATACCAGCAAACATATTTGGATTGATGAGACACCCATTCACTCACCGCCGTCGATTTTCCTGATCCGGCTTGTGACGAAATTAATAGTACACTGGCTTCCTCAGCACCATCAAACAAGTGGTTTTTAGTAACGACAACCTCAGGTAGAGATGGCTTATTTTGCTTCATTTCTAACAATTGGGTTTTCATCACGATTCCCTCCGCTGTGCACCTTTACAGGCTCATCCACCCGATACGGCCCTTTAAAGCTGTAGCGCCCGGACCACTCCACGCTTTCACCTTTACCTAAAACACACTCCCGACCATTAATCAGATTAAAATAAGTTTTACCATAGCTTAGGTTAAACGCCCGAGGTTTCCCTATACAGTAACTAAAATCACCGAGACCCGTATCCTCCAGCGCAACCTCAATCCAGTATGCACCGAAGACATCCATGCCCCAGGCTCGCGCGTTTTGGGACTCAAAATAGCTTTTCGCTTTATGGTCTAAACCTTCCATTTTAATGATCGTGGTACTTTTCAGCGTGCGGCTCTGTAAGCCATAATACTTCTCGATCACCAGATCAGACAGCGCAGTGAGCTTAACAGCCACTTTTACGGTACCATCTGCAGAAATCTCATAGCTGACGGTTTCCTCCACCACAGGCGCATCTGCAGCGTTATATGCGTTAGTATATTTAACTAATACGATACTAATCGTCTCAAAAGCGACCTTCTTCTTCAGCGCAAACGTCTCATACGATTTACCATCGACAGTGATGCTCATCCCCACCGTTTTCGAAGTGGCCTCGCCACCTTCGTCGCCATCTGACCCATGGAAGCCACCCGTAAATCGCGGTGCTTCATCATCTCGGGTCACCTCCACACCCGTCGCGCTGACCATCAGCGGTCCTATCCAGTCGGTACTAATAGGATGATATTTTATCTTTACGCCCTTATCGTCCATAAAAAACAGCTCTGAGAAGTGCAGTGTCTTATTCACGCTGAGCGGTGACATGCGAAGCCCGAAACCATTTGTAAATCGAATCGTTAGAGACTGCGCCGAATCGAAAGTCACCTGCCCACCAGCCGTCTCACCATAACTCAGCGCATAGAAAAAGACGCACATGCCTATGATCGATATTATCAGCACCCGCTTAAATATCCCTCGCAACCTATCCGCCTCCCTTGCACCGAACGTATTTTTACATCATTTGTGCAGATACCCTCGCCGTCCACATCTAAACACCTTACATTCACACTATTAGTCTGATATACTAACTTGACTCGTTAAATTATGGAAAGCAGGTATTTGGATGATTAAAAAGTGTAAACAATGTGGCGTCGAACTAAAATCCAGTGAAAGCAATCAATTTTGCCAGAAATGCAGAGAAAAAAAGAAAGACCAGCAAGCTGAAAAGCGTAAAGCGCTTATCGATAAAAAGCGAAAAAGGTAATATCCCTATAATTAAGCAAAAACGTATATTGAATAATCGAGGCCAGTATCTTAACAGATGCTGGCCTTTTTAGCATCCATTATAACTTGTTCCACAATATCTATTTAACCGCAGCATTTCTTATATTTTTTTCCACTGCCACATGGACATAAGTCATTTCGTCCTACCTTTGCTGACTTAAGAGGCAATTGACTTTTTACTTCGCGTTTGAGTTCAACAGGCTTGTGGCCTTTTAAAACCCATTGGCGCGTCTGATCATTAAGATTCATTAGAATGCCTGCGATTTTACGAGAATATTCATAAGAAGGATATTCGATTACACTTTGCATATAACCAAAAACCTCCTCCATGTTTGCACCACTTTTAATGAGTAAAATAAGAGAACTTAGCGTATGATAAATCGTTTCTTCATCCATCCTATAATTGTTTGCTAAGAGCTTCTGTAATTCTTTAATCGGAGCAGTTGACTCAAGAAATTTTGACTCTCCAGCTTCCATTAATTCATCCTTTGAAAATGGATAATCCGACAAATCCTTTCTGGCTTGAATCTTAGCATAAATTTCTCTAATGTGTTCATCGTATACATAGCTTACAAAAGTGCCTTGTTTATAATAGGGTCTCTTCACCGTATTAAAAAAGTGTATCTGAGTAAGGAAATCGATGTAACTAATTCTATGATCAAGGTATTGATTTATCTTCTCACTAAGTTGATACGTGCTCATAATGCCATAGTAATACAGTAGCCCCTTAATCAACCTTAGAAAGGTAGTGTTTTGATCAATCTGCTTTCTAATCGCTTCATGATCCAACCCTTTAAACGCATTAATAAGCTCATCCGGTAGATATAGCACCTTTTCTCCTTGAAGCGAACCTGTAAAGGCGATGCAATAATCAGCAAAAATTCTGAGCATTTCTGTGGAAATAGCATCTGTATATAGAACACAACCGTGCTCTGAAAGGATTTTCATAAAATCGTACAACTGAACATCTAACCGCTTAATCATACGATCGTAAAAAATTGGAATCACACATGAAAGCTCATCCACTAAAGCATCCTTATTGAGTTGACTGACGCCGTTAATGCCATATGCATGACAGATTGATACAAGCTCATTTTTAGTTCGCAAATTAAGCGTTTCCTTTAACGCAAATGGCCTATTAACAGGTTTCCACAGTTTATTCAACTGATTAGCTTTATGAATCGCGTTTGGTAATGGCTTTAAACTAGGTTTCTCAAATCGCTCAAAAATCTCTAAAGGCGTATGCCCATTATTTTCCCATATTCGCGTATTATTCGATAACGCCATGACCAGTCGCATCACTTCATTGGTCTGATTCAAATCCTTGAAATAAACTTTTCGTTTCTCAAACATTTCAAGTATTTGTTGGATATCTGAGCCGTATTGACACATTCCTTGAATATCTTCAGCGAGACGTTCTGCACTGTCACGCGAATGCTTGTAAAAATTCTTTTGCAGATAAACTATTAAATCATCATACATTTTCGTTTTTTCGAAATAAAAATTATCCACATACTTGAGAAGCTCATTTTTCTCGGGTATGTAATACGGTTTATTTCCTTTCATTCTAAGCAAACTATCAAACTCATCGTGCTCAATAATCGTCTCTATAACAAAATAATCTCTATGAACACTTATAAAAGAACGCTTCAGCTCATCAGCATGATTAATTACCACACTTTCCACGTCATCCAGCGTAATAAGGTCTTCATGCTGGCTATTATAGATTTCTACGACCATACGCATTCGAACCATCCCATATAGATTGGTCAATGCAATAATGGTTGGGATTATTTTTATCATATCGTCACCTCAATCAGTAGTTTGTTTGTAACCACTCAAGAACATTCACCTGCATAATCCCATTATGTGATGTCCCTGGTTGGTAATCCATCGTCAGTAAATATTTCGGGTGGTGATCTTTAATTGCATCTAAAGAAGCAAGTTCACGGGTAAGCGTATTCTCATCCATGACGGTTAGAGCTACCTGATAATAAGACACCCCTTTATCATCTATCGCGATAAAATCAACCTCACCATCACCTACCTTACCGATATACACTTCTTTTCCACGTCTTAAGAGTTCCAAATAAACGATATTCTCTAAAATATGCCCCATGTCCGCTGGTTTTGTACCGAGCAGATAGTAACGCAATCCAATATCGGCGATATAATACTTATAGCCAGTCGTAAGATACTGTTTTCCTTTTAAATCATATCTTCCCACCTTATAAATTATAAAGCTGTCCATCAGCGCTTTTAAATAAGATTCAACGGTAGGCACACTGATCTTCCTGCCAGAAGAGGTCATGGCGTTCGAAATTTTCGTAGATGAACACAGATTTCCGATGTTATCAAAAATGAACTCAACCACACTTTGTAACATCAAAATATCCGATATCTTCGTCCGCGTTATAATATCTTTTAATATGATGGAATTGAAAATCCCCTCCAAATAAATTCTCACATCCTTAGCGCGTTCAAGTTCGAGAGTCCCTGGAAATGAACTGTTTTTAAGATAACGCATGTATAATTCTGCTTGATTGCTATTCCCAGGATACGCGGATACAAACTCTTTAAAGGATAGCGGTTGCATCTTTATCTCTACATATCTTCCCGAAAGCAGCGTGGCAAGCTCTCCAGATAATAAAAACGCATTAGAACCCGTCAAATAAAGATCGACATTCTTTTTAACATAAAGCCAATCCACGCACTCGTAAAAATTATCAATAATTTGAATTTCATCGAGAAACACATAATTTTTAACGCCGTCTACTAAAAGGTTTTGAACATAGTCATACAGTTCACTTGCTGTTCTCAGCGTTCTAAATGCGCCATCCTCAAGGTTGATGTTGATGACTTGGTTACGTTTGATTCCTATCGAGTACAGATAGGTCTGAAACAGTTCAAAAATAGTCGATTTTCCGCATCTTCTTATCCCGGTGATCACCTTTATTAGATTTTTATCCTTTAAGTGAATCAAATCCTCCAGTATCTCTTTCCTCTCGACCAACACCATCAGCTCCTCTTCGTTTTATAAAACAAGTTTATCATAATACGAACAAAATGTCTATTTTGTAAATTGTATTTTACAAAAACAAAAACACCCAAATATAATGGGTGCTCCTTATTCCATATTTGGCTCCCCTTCCGTGAGAGCGGCGCTAAACTTCCGTGAAGCTGGTGCTGTAAGTCCGTGAAAGTGGAGCAGTAAACCGAAACTTCATTAAACGCTCATGAATTTTTGATCCAATACTTCTATTTATAATATTCTGCTAACTTGTATACAGACATAACACTGATTAGAGATATCGTTTATTTTGTGCCAATGCCTCCCGCAACATATCTTCATCACGCCAGCTCGACATTCGAATTTACTTCTACATTACCACGATGTATCCGATGATATTGATCATTAAGAAACCTAGATAAATCAAATTCCAAAAGTCAAACAGACCACCAAGACTCGATGGCTTATTCTTCTTTCCAGAATTCAGCTTACCTTCCATAAAAGTACTCGAAAGGTACGCATACTTAACACTATCATTTCCGCCGAGACCAAGCATGGCCGGTCTATCGCCCCGTATGAAGGTGTTATTTAAGATCAGTGCAGCTGAGATAAATATCCAAGTCATGAAAAACATCTCGAGATCATCACGCTCACTTCTAAGATAAAAAAACATCTCCACCGCAATAAAGCCTAAAATTCCGAATAGTTTATTAAACTTTCTCATTTCACCCAGTCCCCTAATTGTTGTTCCAATACCTCCGACATCCATCAGCACAACACCCTTCATGGATAAACCGCAAATCAATTACCGCTGTTCATGGACAATTACCATGAGCAGTTATTTCTTACAAGGACAAATTCAACGATCAACCCGAATACCAATCCCAGTTAATGACGAAATTTGGACCACTCTTGTTCACCGAAAATGGACAATGTATATGTCAATCTTTGTTGCTCATGGACAATGCCGCTAATCATTTAACTAATATGATTCAGAGTTTATTCCATTATCAAGCCAGATACCATTTCGGTATTAACTCAAACAGGACTTATTGACGCATTGATTTAACTTGGATACAAAGAACGAAACTTAGTTTCTTCCGATTCGTAACCTGACGCCCATGTGCAATTAATGACGAAATTTGGTCCACTCTTGATGATGACGAACGCAGTCCATTTTCGATAGCGTCTACTATAGCTTCTTTACTGATTTTGTAGAACTCCCCAAACATCATCCACTTTTACTGGATTGAATAACCCCTCTTTCTCAATAAGCGCAATTTAACTTCGTTTCAAAACATAAGTCTTTACCCTACTGGCCCATTTGTATTTAAATAAGCAATCAAATAAGGTAAAATGTGAATTAATACTAACAACAGAATTGATATTATTGAAAAAATTATTTCTCTTAAACACTTATGTACCTACCAACTTCTTTCAGTTCATTGAAATAAACCAAAAACCCGACAATAGTTAAAATCAAGCCAACAGTACCAGTTCCAATCAGCCATTTGCAAAAGAAGAATCCAATAACAAACATAGCTAATGTCATAAAGATACTCCGATCATTATAATAATTGATTTTGTTATTAAACTCTTTCTGTCTTCTACGCTCGCCACTATTCTCATATACTGCTTTTGCACCAGAAGTTATTCCAGTCGTAATAAGACTAGCAATTATTCTTTCGATTAACATAAGTTCCCCCGATATCTTTAAATTAAAATAGCTTAGTTCCCATTCCAAAAATGAATATTAATTCAAATCAACTAGTCCTCTATAGATTAGAAATTTTCAGAATCCAATATTGATTTGTTAACTACTTCTACTTTAACTTTATTTTACTTTATTTTACTTTATTTTACTTTATTTTGCTTTGATTCGTTACAAGATGGTAAAATTAGTTTAACTATCCCATTTTATCAAGTAAATTCACAAACAGAGCTGTATTTCAGTAACTTTTCATTACTAATGAATGTCTCCAAATCTGTCTTATTTTGAACTTTACTAAATATATTATTAATTCATTTTTGTTTTTGTTAACACATTAACAACTTTAATTGAATCATTGCATTTATTTACAGCATGCATTTGACAGACTAATATTGTCAAATACATAAACTTCACCTAAATAATTCGAATCAAATCAAAATTGTTCTAGTACTACACATATTTTTGTGGAGAATGTTCGTAGTAATAAAAGTTTCAAAATATCAAAAAATGCATTTTAAATATTACTATTGTATTATAGCCAAGTCGAACGCATCCGATAATAAATCACGCGTGTAGCCATCCACCTTCATCTTATAAGCATAGCCGATGGACGCTAGACGCTTCTTCGCCACCACCGTATCCTCAATGTGGTGAAATGGAAGTTCAAACTGCCCAAACCTAAATACAGTTCGCTCTCATAGAAATGTCACTTGCGCAGCTCGGTGAGGTAGGCCCGGAACTCGGCGTTCACGGGGTTGTCGCGGATGCGTAGGTTCATGGGTGGGTTATAGGCGGCGAGGAGCTGGAGCTCTTCTCCATCTATGTCCTCTGTGGGGAGGTAGAGGAAGTAGAGGTTTTCGTAGATCCAGGCGCTGAGCTGGGCTTCGTGGTCGCTGGTGAACTGGTAGGTGCGGCGCGTGAGGTGATGACGGTCCAGTGCCAGGAGCGTGCCAAGGCTCTTTCTCAGGGTGGAGTTTTGCGCGGTGAGCTGTAGGTGATCCTTTAGGCGGGCACGCAGGTTGTTCGTGGTGCCGATATAGAGGATGGGGCTGCTCTTATAGTAGTTAAAGGTAGCGGTGCGTAGCGGGATGGGTAAATCCTGTAGGTAGTTCGACAGGGTTACCACGACGCCAGGTGTCTGCGGGACGACCCGGAGTTCTTCGATTTTCGGACTGAACCGGTTATACAGCTTAAACGATCTGGGCATGATGTCCCCCCTTCGGTCTATGGGGAATCACTTTTGTGTTCAAAAACGACGAATAGCCTCGGTGTTTACCGAAGCTTATGGTGTATGGGCTTTTCAGTTTTAATATGTAATACAGTCCATAAATATGTATCGTCTGCGGGACGCCTTTGAACCCTCATAGAGATCCTCACGTTAATAATTTATTCACATTTCGCGTATCGCATTTAGGATAACATTTTTTGCCCCTAGGTTCAATGCGTGATGGGCATAAATCAGGGGTGTAAGGGGGCATTTAATCATACGATTTAGCAAGGTATGTAAGAAAATTTTATCACCTCAACATAGGGTGTAAGTCCTAGGGAAATGCTGGAAACGAATGAAATGTAAGGTAATGAAAGATGTCTTTTTTGACAGATATGGTTATAATGAAATCGGTTGCGCTATATGCGCCACCATTTTGAACTCTCGTTATAAGGAAGGTTAAAGAAGATAATGAACGATAGCATACAGATGATAGCCATTCATATATGGATGATCCTCGGAGCAATTCCCCTATGTACGCTGATGCTTAATCCAGAGATAAAACAAATGAAGCTGAAGCATACTATCGGCTTTTGGTTATGTCATGCAGCTACTATACCATTTTATTATGTGCTTACCCCGTTTTTAAGGATTCCACTTTCACTCTTCGTCATCGCTTGTTCTTTAGTGCTGTTCGGACGCGTCAACCTGAACCAATCCATGTGGATCAGTGCCATCGCCATGGGAACTTTATTTTTGATGGATATCGTTATAAGTGCGATCGTGCCATTTGCTATTGATATGGTATATTCAAGCAACCCTATGACTGCATGGCTGGGCGTTATTCTGGTGATCATATCCTATCTGGTCTACTTAGGGATCGTTTTTCTACTGCTGAGAAAGCACGTCCATAAGCTCATCCAGAACAAGTCTTATATTAAGCGCTATCAGATCACGCTATCGGTGGTAACACTCGTCGTCACTGTAATCATCATCCTGTTTCTATTACTCACCTCTCCGAACTTCTATTACGGTGAGGCACATCCGGCATTATTTACGGGGTTCTTTATCGCGCTGATAGCGGCCGGTATCGCCGCCATCATTATCCTAGACAAATACTTTAAGAAAATCTATGAGCTGAATCAGATAAAGGCGCAGCTCAGTGGCGGAAAAAAATCGGCTCCGAGACGAACCCCTTTTGAGGAGAGCATCGAGTTTGAGCTTTATAACATGGACTTCGAGGAGCTGTTCTCTGATGACGTGGAAATCCAGAACGCCATCTACTCTGGTCCTAACAGTCAAATCTATGTGTTTCAACATAAATTGGATCATAAGCGTTTTATTTTAAAGGCCATCGAAAAGCAAAATGGCATCCAGTATAACTTCGATGTCCTTAATTCTCTGGACCATCCGAACATCGCCCCTATGGTGAAGTGGCGTGAGGGCGAAAAGTATTACTTTATCGTGAAGGCTTATGCGCCTGGTCGAGATGCGTACTCACTGGTAAAGGAAAATGGGCCGTTTAATGTGGCGGACGCTCTAAAAATCATCCGTCAGCTATGTGATGCACTTTCTTACCTTCATCATCAGGATCCACCCCTGATCTGCCGTGATGTGAAGCCTAATAATATCGTGTTAGATGAAGCGCTGATGCTGTCACTTATCGACATCGAAACCCTTAGGAAGACTTCGGGCACCAGTGATGCGGATACCTTTATCGTGGGCACGAAGGGCTATGCTGCACCTGAGCAGTACGGCTTTTCCCAGACGACGGCTGCGTCTGATATCTTCGGAATCGGAGCCACACTGTATTTCCTGCTCACTGGTGAGGACCCTGATCATAAGAGGATTTCGATGCTTCATACGTTGGGTGATGATGAGCTGCCGAGTCTGGCGATAAAGCCACTGATTCCGGTGATTCAAAAGTGTATGGCTTTCTCACCTGCTGATCGTTATGTATCGGTGGATGTGCTGGTAGAAGATTATGAACAACTTAATTATTCGTTTTAAGAGCAAAATAAAGGAACGCTTATGCGTTCCTTCTCGCTTTCATGATTCTATTTCTCCCCATCCATCCGGACGCTTTGCATAAAGTACTTGTTCAGGACGATGTAGATGATCAGGATCGGGACTAGGGAGATGACGCTGGCGGCCATGACTTCATCCCACTGGGTGATGCCACTGTAACGGCTCATCATGGATTGGATACCCACGGTGAGCGTGTATTTGGAGGGCGTCTGGAGGTAGAGCTTCGGCTGTAGGAACGCATTCCAGTATCCTAAGAAGATAAAAACGGACTGTGTGGCGATAGGGGCCTTCGCCAGTGGCATGGCGATTCTAAAAAAGGTCCCCAGTGGTCCTAAGCCATCGATGGCGGCAGCCTCCTCCACATCCTTCGGAAAGTTCATATAGAACTGGCGCATCATGAAGATGTAGGTGGCGTTCACTGCTGTGGGAAATAGGATGGCGGCATAGCTGTTGATCATCCCGAGATTTTTCACGATCAGATAGTTCGGGATCAGGAGCACCTGGCCAGGCACCATGATGGTGGCGAGGATGATGTAGAACACCAGGTTTCGCCCCCTAAAGTGGAGTCTGGAGAGGGAGTATCCCGCCATGGAGTTTAGGATGACGTTGATGACGGTGCCCACGGTGCAGATCAGAAAAGAGTTGAACACCCACCGGATAAAGTACTCATCCATGGTAAAGAGCTTCGTAAAGGCGTTAAGGGTGGGTTCCTTCGGCAGGATGGACATGCTACCTGAGGTGATTTCCTGATAGGTCTTAAATGAGCCGGATACCGCCCAAAGAAAGGGAAACAGCGTAAACGCCGCATAGGTGATCAATATGCCATAAAGCAGGGGTTTCAGTAGCTTATTCTTTTTTTCCATCTTCCCCACCTCAATACAAGTTTTCGGACTTGTTTATTTTTTGAGCGATAAACGAAATGATAAAGATCAGCAGCGCCAGTGAAATCGACATGGCAGCGGCATACCCCATGGTGTTGTTCTGTCCAAAGGCGTTACGATAAATCAGGAGTGCCACGGTCAAGGTGGAATTTTCCGGTCCGCCAGAGCCGTTTGAGAAAATATACGCCTGATCGAACATCTGGAACGTGCCCACGATCCCCATTAAAAGCACAAACGTCGTAATCGGCTTTAGCTGTGGCACCGTAATATGGAAAAAGCGCTGCACGGCATTTGCCCCATCCACCTCTGCTGCTTCATAGATACTATATGGAATATCCTGAAGGCCTGCCAAATAGATGGTCATAAAGAACGGCACAGTGGACCAGATATTCATGGCCATGATGACCTGTAGAGCCACCTTCGCATTATTCAGAAAGTTGATCGGCTCACTTAGTGCACCGGTGGCCAGTGCGATTTGGTTGATCGGTCCGTTGAGGCTAAACAGGAACATGAAGATCATGGTCAGCGCCGCACTGGATGTCAGTGTGGGCAGAAAGTAGACGATCCTAAACTGCAGCCTGCCGTGGAGCTTAGCGTTCAGTACGGAAGCCATAACCAGAGCCAGGAAAGTCTGGATCGGCACTACGATGGACACGAACAGGATCGTATTTCTAAACGCACGTAGTGAGCTCGTGTCCGACAGTATGCGCTTATAGTTATCGATGCCGACGAAGCTCATGTCACCGGTAAACAGGTTTACGCGGTGGAATGAGATATAAATGGCGAATAAGATGGATAAGATGACGAAGATGCCGATGACCACCACTGCAGGCAGGACGAAAAATGCACCTTGCATCGCTTCACGTTGTTTACGTTTCACTACCGGTACCCCCATTAACCGTAATAATGACGAAGTGGCGGGGATTTCTCCCCGCACTTATAAGAACATATTTTAGTTATTTGCCTCGATGGTTTTATTTGCTTCGTCCTGAGCCATTTTTAAAGCCTCTTCAAGGGTGCGCTCACCGCTGATATAGGAAGGCATATAGTTCTGGAATTCCACATTGATGGTGTCCATGGTGGTGCCTTTTTGCCATGGTGTGGCATACTCTGCACCTTTGATGTGTGGGGCTTTAAGTGGATCGTTCATGACATCCGTCGCCAGTGTGACGTCCTCTCTCGATGGAAGTACACCAGCGCCAGTGGTCCAAGTCGCCATGCCTTCAGTACCTGTCGCATACTGGATAAATGCAGAGGCTGCATCCACGGATTTAGAAGAAGCATTGATGGCATAGCCTACGGTAAAGACCATAGTGCCCTTCTCCCCTTTAAAGGTCGGAAGCTCCATAACACCGAAATCCACATCTGGGAAGTTTTGCTCAAGGAAGCCTAACGACCAGTTACCCTCGATCATGATTGCTGTGCGCTGGTTACCAAACGCATCGCCGTTCCAGCCTGTGCCTAAATCGGCTGGGGTTACGATTTTGCCCGCTTTAGCGGCTTCGTATTCATACTTAAGGTTTTCCACCACAGCTGGGTCTGCGAGGTTCGAGTAAAGCTCATCCTTAACGATGGATGCGCCGCCCGCTTCAGCCATAAAGAGGTTTCTTGCGATGTCGCGGTTATACGTCATCGGTACCATGGTATCGGGAAGTGTCGCTTTCAAGGTTTCTAAATAATCACCTGTAAAGAGCTCTTCTAAAGTGCCCGGGATTTCTGCCGGGTCTACAACCGCTTTATTATAGTAAAGGGCAAGTGTCGAGTAGTCCTTGCTCACGGCATAGTACTGACCATCCTTTAAGAACGCGTCACGTAATGGCTGATAAAACGCATCGAGTTCAAAAGTGGCTTCATCCAGTGGCATTAAAACGCCTTGCTCGATATAGAATGGTGCCATATAAGCATCCACATAGAATACATCCGGTCCACTACCGCCGATCAGCTCTGCTTGGAGCTCTGTATTATAATCTGAATACACGCGCTCTTCCACTTTCACGCCTGTGGCCGCTTCGAAATCGGTGACCATCTGTTTAAATGCTGCTGTTTCTGCATCGTTACCACCCCATCTGCCGATTACCACAGTCTGTCCAGCGAGACTATTTTCAGTCGCCGCTGTTTCTGAAGCTACTGTGGTTTCAGCTGCTGTGGCTTCTGTGGACTCCGCTGACTGTCCACATCCAGATAAGAGTGCCCCCATCAACATCATTACCAGAAATAGTGCCATAAATCTTCTCATAAATTCCTCCCGCACATCATTAATATTCGACAATGTCTATATCAATTCAGAAACGCTTTCGTTTTCACCTGATTGCTTGCGCTTCCTTCATTGTCTTTGTTTTGCCTACTGTTCGTCAAGTGTTTCTTTTAGTCGCGGTAAACGATTCTCACCTTTTCGTCGAAAATATAGTACTTTCCAAAAACCTCGATTTCTATACGTGTTTGCGTGTCCGTCTTTTCCACCTGAAGCTCACTGCTCGTTATGGTGATTTGAAGGGGTTCGCCTTTCCAGAAAATCCTGAACTTCAGTGAACGCCAGCCTTCAGGCAGATGTGGGTTAATCCTCAGTCTACCGTCTATCATGCGCACACCGCCGAACCCGATGATGATACTCTGCCAGAGTCCACCCAGCGAAGCGGCATGAATCCCGTGATCACTGGAATGCAGCTTTGGTCCGAGGTCGATTTCAGCAGCGCGTTTGAACAGGTCATAAGCAAGGCTATCGTGTCCAAGGTCAGTGGCCATGATCACGTGCGTCGATAGGCTCAGCGACGAATCGTGCAGCGTCTTCGGTTCATAATAGTCCCAGTTGGCCTTCTTCACCTCAGGTGAAAACTGATTCTCTAAAAGGTACATGAGGATCATCACATCCGCCTGTTTAGATACCTGAAGCGCATTTACCTGCGTGAGATTATAGGTTCTAAAGATTTCACCCACGTGAGCACTGTTCTTATAACGGGTGAGATCGAGGGTGGGTTTCTGGAGATAGGTGCTGTCTTGCGGAATCACACCGTCCCTTTGCGGTTCGGGTAAATAGAGCCTTTCTAATTTATAGATCCAGTCCTCAGGAGCCTTCCGCCCTAATGCCTCTGAATAGTTTATCGCCAGCTGGATATTAAAGGCTGCCATGTAATTCGTAAAAGCATTGTCATCCACATGCTCTTTATACTCATCTGGCCCCACCACCTGGTTGATGTGATACCGCTGGTCAGTATCGCTCCACTCCAGTCGTGAGCACCAGAAGCGTGCCGTTTCGAAGATGATTTCATAGCCATAAGCCGTCATAAACGCCTCGTCACCTGTGAGCTGATAGTACTGCCAAACCGCAAACGCGATATCCGCAGTGATGTGCTGCTCGATGAACCCGGACCAGATCTTCGTGGATTCGCCTGTGACGATATCCGCCGCGCCCCAGACAGGGGTTACCTCGCCATCTGCCAACCATGCCGACTCCCAAGGATACATCGCGCCTTCGTAGTCGTTCTCCTTCGCTTTTCGCCGCGCCCCTTCTAGGGTCAAATAGCGATAGGTCAGTAGCCGCTTCGCGATTTCCGGATTCGTGTAGCTGTAATATGGGAGGATAAAAATCTCCGTATCCCAGAACGTGTGTCCTTTATAGCCTTCTCCTGTCAGCCCCTTTGCGCCAATATTCATGCGCATGTCATGGACAGGGGTCATAATTCGCAAATGGTACTGTGCAAAACGTATCGCCAGCTGATCGAAGCCATCGGCTGCATCGATGTGGATGGGGCAGACCGACCATAGTGTCTTTTCCCATGCCTGGGCACTTTCTAAAAGGAGGGCGTCATACCCCTTTTCGCTTTCCTTAGAAAGCGCCTCTACCGCTTTCGCCCTTATTTCATCAAGAAGGAGCGCTTCGTGTGATAGGTCCCTGGACGTGGCGAAATAAGAGAATTTCTCCAGTGTGATCGGCGTGTTCTGGTCTGACTGGATGTCGTATTCGTAGAAAATCTGTCGGCGGTCCATATGGATGATGCGTCCAGGTTCATGTGGCTGCTGATTAATGTGGAAGCGATGCGTACTACTCACCACCACGTCGATGTGGCTTTCACTTGTCGTTTGAACCAGCTGAAGGACGTTTTGATTAAACAGCCGGCGCTCACCTTCGATAAAATGCTGTACCCCAGAATTCGTCATCTGTCCGTCAATCCCTGAAAACAGCTTTAAAGTCAGTGGTTCTTCCAGTGCGGTGATCGTGACCTTTTGTCCGGTGAGATGGTGATTTGCTAAGGAGACGAACCTTTGGAATTTCAGCTGATAGCGTCTCTGATCAGGCGCTCTCCAGGTTACTGTCCTGATGAGTTCACCTGTTTTTAGATTGATGGTCCGCTTATATTCCTGTATTTCACCCGTGGTCAAATCGAAGGGATAACCGTTAAGATTAATCCTCATCTGGAAAACATCAGCCACGTTTGGGAGCTCAGTCACCTCTGATGGATGGAAACGGTTAAAGGTTCCTGCGATAAAGGTGTTTCGCGTCTCCCCCACATAGCGCTCTTCTGTCGCCGAGCGCATGCCCATATAGCCGTTACCTAACGCCATGATGACTTCGCACTTGCCTAATGCCTTACTGTTAAATACCGGCTCAAGCACGAGCCAGTTTTCTTGATCGCCTGTTCCGTAGTTGTAAATCATCAACGGCCTCCAATAGTTATCCGAAACGTTTCGGATTTTGCTTAATAAGAGACCTAATCAAGAAAGGGCTTGATTAGGCAATCGCGTCTTATTCATCCGAAACGTTTCGGTTATTCGGTAAAAAAATATGTCCAGGATGTGCTGAACATATCCGAAACGTTTTCATAGCCATTATAACTTACAAATACTCTCCCTGACAAGTAGTTTATGCGATAAAATGATATTTTTATTTTCGACGCGACCTTCAATCATGGAAAGTAGCTGTTTAGCCGCTTCATAGCCCATCTGATAGAAGTCCTGCCCCACTGTGGTCAGGGGTGGCGACAGATGCTCTGCGATGGGGATATCGTCGAAACCTGCTACCGATAGATCTTCCGGTATCCGTCTGCCCAAATCCTTAGCTGCGCGATAAGCACCGATGGCCATCATGTCGCTGGCACAGAAAAGTGCCGTTATTTCAGGATGACGTGTTAATAGCGCCGTGGCCTCATCATAAGCCTTTTGCTCTAAGAAATCCCCGACGACCTTATACTGTGGCACCACAGGGATGCCTGCCTTTTCCAGTGCCCTTTTATACCCCGCCTCACGGTCGATACTGACGTGCGCTTCTCGGCGGCCAGTGATCATACCGATTTTTTGATGTCCGTTTTCGATCAGCACAGAAACCACTTCCTCAGAAGCGAGTCGATTATCGATGGAAACGGCGCTCACATGGTTCCCCTTCTCATGCACGTCGATGAGTACACATGGCAGCGGACTGTCCATGAGCTCTAAGAGATAGGGATCATCTAAACGGATGCCATTAAGGACGGCACCGGCGATGTTATGTTCTCTGCAAAACTGCACATAGCTTTTTTCCTTTTGGTGTGCTGAGCTCGTGGTGAACAGTGCCACCTCATAATTAACGGTTTCAGCAAACTGGTACATACCTGCTAAAAGGCGATAGACGATATTATCCTTTCCACCATCCTGTGTCAGTCCTGATAAGATGATGGCCAGTGTGTTCGAATGTGTCTTCACTAGATTTTGAGCAGCACGGTTTGGAACGTAGCCCATCTCTTTAGCGATTCTCTGAATGTTAGCCTTCGTGTCTGGGTTAACATCGTTATAGCCATTAAGCGCTCTAGAAACGGTCGTCACGGATATGCCTGCTGCCTTTGCGATGTCTTTAATCGTTACCAATCGCCACACTTCCCTTCAAATCATTCTTCTTCGTAAATCCATTATACTATCGAGTTAAACAGATTTCATTAGAAATTGCAAGAGAAAGTGCATGGCCTTCTCACCTGCTGATCGGTATGTATCGGTGGATGTGCTGGTAGAGGATTACGAACAACTATTTTAGGGTAACTATAGAAATAGCAAACTGACTATTAATCGAGGTGGTTTATGAATCCTTTAAGGCGTCATACGTATCACATGAGCTTGGTCGTCATATCCTTTTTATATTTTATCTATTCGTTTATCGGTCATACTAACACGCCAGCATGGATGCTGTTTTCGTTACCGGCTGCGCTGCTGTGGTTCGGACTGGTGGTGACGCATCGGTATTATGCGTTTAGCCGCATGGCGTACTTCATCGCATTTCTCCATATTCTGGTGATGCTCACTGGAGCGAAATATACCTATAGCACGAATCCCCTGTTTGATATGCTCTCGGCCACGTTCGACCTCGGACGAAACTATTTCGACCGCGTGGGACATCTATTTCAGGGGCTAACCCCAGCCATCATGGCCTATGAGCTACTCCTTTATCGTTCTAAGCTTAAAAAGGACTGGTTCTTTTACTTTCTGATCATCTGTGTATCCATGGGCATCAGCGCTGTTTACGAGCTGACCGAATACCTCGCCACCGTGGTGTCGGGTTATCCTCAGGCCTATGTCCTCGGTCTCCAGGGCGATAACTGGGACACTCAGAACGATATGCTCATGGCACTGATTGGTTCTTTAATAGGGATTATTATAAGTAAAATAAATACCGCTGTTCGGCGTTAAGCTGACTTGCGGTATTTTTTTGTGAGGCGTTTTGATTGACATAACGAATAATCGGGCGTATTATATGAATATATTTTAAATATATTCATTTTTTTCGAGGTGGGCATGCCTAAAATTTATTCTGATGATAAAAAACAGGCCATTAAGGCGAAACTGATGCATGAGGCATTGGACTGCATCCGAAATGAAGGCTACAAACAGCTAAGGATCGAGGATTTAACGAAAAAGGTCGGTATCGCTCAAGGAACGTTTTATCACTTTTTCAAATCCAAAGAGTCGCTTCTCGTGGAGCTCGCACTCGCGTATCAAACGTTCATAAACGAACGTGTCCATGAGATCATTCGAACGAAAGGTATAGTGGGCAAAGGCGACTTTGCTCTACTCTATCAGCAGATGTTTCTCAGTGATGAAGCAAATGTATTTCGCTATTTGAAGCGCGCTGATATCGAGCACCTCATGTCACGGCTACCTGTGGAGACGACGAAACTGATGGAAGCCAGTCGTACGACCATGCTCACCACACTGGAACACCTTAATAGCCCTCGTTCTCATGTGAACATGCAGCTGGCATTTAACCTGATACAGGTGATGAACATCACCGTGGAAAACCGCGATTTGCTCGTGGAAACGGCCTATGAAAGCACCATACATCTACTCGTCGACCAGCTCGTCGAAATCGTGTTCAATACGGATTTGGAGGTAACTTATGCGTTATAAATCGTTCGGCAACCCCGCACTTCCCACCATTTTGTTGCTTCATGGCGGTGGTCTCTCATGGTGGTCATGGATGCCCGTCATATCATCCCTAGAAAAGGAATTTCACGTCGTTGCGGCGATCATCGATGGGCATGGTGAGGATTATGAAACGCCATTTGAAAGTATCGAGGCTGCTGCCGATAAAATTCTCGATACCATCGAAAAAGAATATGATGGCCATGTCCATGCTATCTGTGGTCTGTCCATCGGCGCACAAATTACTGTGGAACTGCTTTTTAAGAAAAAGGACATCACGTCTTATGCCGTAATCGAAAGTGCCCTGGTTTTTCCGATTAAAGGGACTACCCTTTTAACAGTGCCTACATATAAGCTTTTTTACGGGCTTATTAAACAGAAGTGGTTCTCTAATCTACAGGCGAAATCCCTTTATGTACCTGAAGCGCAATTTGATGCGTATTATGAGGATTCCATCAAAATGACGAAGGCTTCACTTATTAATATGACCCTTTCAAACGGAAACTATGGTGTTAAAAACGGGCTTTCATTAACCAGCGCAAAGTCTTTAATTCTCGCAGGTGAAAAGGAACTCGAACTAATGAAAAAGTCCGCTAGATTACTCAGCCGGACACTGTGTAATAGCGAACTTCAAATTTTACCAGGATTAAAACATGGAGAACTCAGTTTGACGAAGCCTTCTGAATATGCTGAGTTGGTAAAAGCATTCATTTCAAAATAGCACTGATTTATTTTTACCGGTATTCTTCGCCCGGTATAATGCAAGGTCTGTTTCGTTAAAGAAGAGCTCACGGCTGCAGTCGATGTTCTTAGAAAAGGTTTTAATCCCGATGCTCAGTGTCACATGTCCCACTGGTGAGGATTGGTTCGGGATGTTCGCCGCTTCGACACCCTTTCGGATACGCTCCGCGATGATTAGGGCTTCGGCAGTATCTGTTCGCGGTAAAATCACTGCGAACTCGTCACCGCCATATCGTGACGCCAGATCTGCGCTTCGCTGCGCATTTTCTTTAATAACAGCGGCTACCTTTTGAAGGCAGACATCCCCACTTTGGTGGCCATAGCAGTCATTATAGGTCTTAAAGTAATCCACGTCGATGAGAATCAGTGATAGTGGATTACCGGTCTGAATCGATTGCTGGTATTCTGCTTCGAAGACCGCGTCAAACGCACGTCTGTTGAAGAGTGTCGTGAGTACATCGATTTTCGACAACTGTTCGAGCTCTTTATTCACACGTTCGAGTTCTATCGTGCGCTCTGAAATGATTTTTTCCAGATAGAGCTCGTGATTTTTTAGGTCAGTGATATCCTCATGCATGATGACGAAGTCGATGACCTTTTGGTTTTGATCCTTTACTGGAAACATGAAGGTGCGTAGCCACCTCTCTCTGCCATTCATACGCGACGCATCATAGCGCGAGACGAGGTTTTCGATGGTCTCTCCTTCCACCACGCGTTTCACGAGGTTTATGATGCCAGAATCGATGAGCTGTGAGTCCTCGAAGATATTATAGACCCCTACGAATGGTGACGCATCCGTATTAAACAGGGCTTCAAAGGCGTCATTATAGCTTTTTAGATAGCCATCAACCCCATAAATCTGGATACTGGTGGGTGAATGCTCAAACACGGATTTAAAATAGCGGTCGTCAATTTTTCCTTTTTGTCCCAATAATGCATCACCTCCTTCTTAATTAATTAATACACGCATACTACTATTTTAAACACTCGTTTGTTAAAAACAAGCGCAATCCTGTAAAAGTTGGATTGCGCTTTCGTAAGGTTGAGTGGTTTGATATAATGAACTCAAATAGTTTAGGTAGGAGGTCGTGATGGAAGTCTATCATATGCGTTCAAAGGTGGATTGGTGGATCGGAGCACTACTGCTATTCGCACTCGGATTAAATCTATTTACGATAATCACGGTTCCCGCGGAGGAACGTTTGATCGCCTATTTAGTGGGCATACCTACTGCGATATTCGTGGCATGGATGCTATTCGGTACATATTATGAACTAAGAGAAGAAATCCTTTACTGCCGCTGCGGCCCGTTCGTGGAGAAAATTCGCTATGAAAACATCGCCTCCATAAAACTCGCTAATGGTCTGTTGAGCAGTATGGCACTGTCCAGCAAGCGGATTGAAATCAGACAAAAAGGAAAGGGGTTCATCACGGGAACGACGTATATCTCTCCACTAAAAAGGGAAGCGTTTTACGATGAACTAAAAAAACGGTGCCACCTATGATGACTAAAAACGCTATTTTCTATTTTTCAGGCACAGGCAACACGCTCTGGGCTGCAAATCAGCTTGCAGAGCACTTACAGAACTGTCCCGTATACTCTATCGAAGCACCACTAGATTTTACGGCGATTATCGATACGCTGGATCAAGTGGTATTCGCTTATCCGATTTACGGCTCTGACTTACCCTTACCCATGAAGCAGTTCCTTATGAGGCTGCCTTTAGGTGAGCGCACCATAAAAACCTACTCTATCGTCACCCAGTGGCAATTCTCAGGGGATGGTGGTGTCCTTATACGGGAATTTCTGCCGAAACGCTTTGCGCTAAGTGGTAGTGCACATATTTTCATGCCGAATAACATCAGCGTGACCCCATTTAAAGCGATTTTCCGCTACACAAACGATCCGATCAAGCTCAAGAAGGTTCTGGATAAGGCACATAAGAAAATTAGTGGATTTGCGGAGGACATAAAAAAAGATCAAGCGCGAATCGTAGCTGATCAGCCTTTTTCCCATATGCTAGGTCTCATGCAGCGTGGCCCCTTTAGAAAATACTATGACCGCTTCACCGACGATATCGGCTTCGACGCTGAGGCCTGTACGAACTGTGGGCTCTGTATCCGAATTTGCCCTATGAAGAATCTAAGTGAGGATGAAAAAACACCTAAAGCAGCTGGCAAATGCGCACTGTGCTTAAGGTGTTATAATTACTGCCCGGTTCAAGCGATTACGTATATGGGTAAAAAACACGACCCGCGTCGCGGGCTTCCCTACCGCATGCCTGAGATGGATTTCTTAGGAGAAGTGCTAAAGGTTATTTCATCATCCGTGAAAAGCTGAAAAGCTCAACATCGATGGACTCAGTATTCTTAGGCACTGCGTGCTGAATGACACAGACCTTTATGGGGTATCCCCACTTACCTACTTGCTTATCAGAGCCCATAATAAATCCGAAGGCACTTACACCACCACTGCTGGGCTTTGATTCGAGATAGTCTAAGTGATAAAACTGAAGGGTGATGTCCGCCTCACATTCATACTCGATGACAGGAAGGTGCATGCCTCTCGGGCATATACTCTGGAAATTTTTCTCCATTTCTCGTTTCATGTTCGCTAGCTGTTCGGGTGAAACATGTTCCAGCATCTTCGGGTCGTTAAGATTCGTCTCAAACGTTTCGTAGATATCCGTGAGCGACACGCGGTGGATTTGTGCCCACTGCTTTTCATGGGAATCGATTGCGTCAAAGAAAACTTTATCCGGAAAGTCTTCGCCGATGGCCAGTGTCATCGGTTTTTCTACGTAATGGTGCTCTGGATAGGGGTGTCTCTCGAAGGTGATTTCTGAGAGATTGCTGGGTTTGAATTTCTCTATCCCATCACCACTAAGTGTCGCCCTTATAATCATTAGCCCATCCATCACCGCATGATCAAAAACATCAGAGGACCATCCAGCGCGCATAAATTCATACAGATCCAGAATGCTTTCCAGTTCAGTCTGCATCAAGCGCTGCGTTTCATAGGATTTTACATCAAAATCGTGTCCATCGATGAAGACTTTACGCAGGTGATGATAACCATGCTGAACCCTCGGCTCCGAATGGCGCTTCATGACTGTTCGGTTATTAAAGCGATGAGGACCCTCGTTTTCAAAGCGCATATACTCACTGGCCTGTGCAGCGTCTAACCCGTCGTCCACCTTCTCAAGTGCGACCAAAATCGTCTCTTTCTTCGTTCTTTTTATCCCTACGATTTCTAAAGGGTGTTCTCCAGTTTGAACTGTCAGGCCTATGGGGTAGAAGGCTTCTTTTTTTTGCAGGAAGTGTTTCAGTAGGTTGATGGTCATGGCGACACTCCTTTTTTTAGATGATTTCCGTGTCTTTTCTTAATATGGAAAGGTAGGCTTCATATGAAAAAATTCTTCCTCTGCTTACATTCTCGGTCTGATAAAGAATCCCTAGCGACACGAGATTTTTGATGGCTGTGGCAGCTGTATTAAATGAGATATTGAGTGCCTCACTGGTCTTTTTTATGTCCAAAATAGGATTTTTCTCAGCATACTCAAATACCCTCAAGATCGTCTTAGGCGATTTGATTGAATTTAAGATATGATTACTATTTACCTCATGTAGTTTAATTAGCGCTTCAATCGTTTGAATAGCATCTAGAGCAGACTCATCCACCGCTCTTAAGAAGAATTTGACCCATTGCTCATAGTTACCTTTTAACCTCACTTCCATAAGGCGATCATAATATTCAATTCGATTTCGTTTAAAAAAATAGGAGATATAAAGTGTTTCATAACTTAAGCGTTTTTGCTCCCTCAAAAATAAAGTGATTAATAATCTACCGATTCGTCCATTCCCATCTAGAAATGGATGGATCGTCTCGAACTGATAGTGTATTAACGCTATTTTAATTAAAGGATCCAAGTGATCCTCTTGGTTATTTATGAAGTTTTCAAGTGCTGACATAGCCATTTCCATATCTTCTGTGTTCGGAGGAATATAGCCTCCAATCCAGTTTTGACTTCTTCTAAACTCACCTGGATTTTTCTCACTCCCTCGAAGTCCATCCATCAGTACAGCGTGAACGGAGCGAATCAATCGATTACAGATCGGGAGCTCTTTCAATAGCGAGAATGCAGTGTTCGATGCTTTTATATAGTTAATGACCTCTAAAATATTTAGATTAATATTGTTTTCCAGATTAGGATCTAGAATATCATCAAGCGTTGCCTGTGTTCCTTCAATTTGAGAAGATAAAAGCGCTTCTTTTCTAACATACATGGAAACAAATAAATCGATGTTTGAAACATGATTAGAAACCCCTTCTAGAATGCCCATGCTCCGATTTGCATTTGAAAGAAGCGAAATCATTTCATCATCCATGATTATAGGCGGCTCAGGCGGCAAAGGCATCGGATAAAACGATTTGTACTGAAGCTCACCTGATAGGTTAATTTTAAAATAGCCGGATCGATCATTCATACAAACTCCAAATTGAAATAAGATGATTCATTATATCATGTTTATTTCAATTATCGACACTTTTTTGAAATATAGCAACAAGAATTCTATTCTTATTTCATCTCCGCGTAACGCACGTTACCATCCTCGCCATAGACGAAGAGTTTACCATTAAATTCTACAGCGGTATAAGCCCTAAAGGATACGCCATCTTCTGCAAAGAGGGGCTCCCAGGTTAAGCCATCGGTTGAGACGTTCACTACACCGGTGCCATAAGCGCCTAGAAACCGGTTCTTACTGTCGACGATAAAGACAGAACCTACCGGCGATACTTTCGTGATTTTCGTACCATTAAAGGCGTATTGCTCATAGCCTGCAGGCACAAAGAACGTCGAACCGTTATAAAGTAGATCTTCAGCACCATAAACCATCTCCTCGATGGTCACCACCTGTGTCCAGTTGTTGATGTCTGTCGCCTTCCAAATGCCTGCACCTGCTGCATAGTAGGTGCCACCATAGATTGCTAACCGTCTAATTGGTGCCTCTTCATTAGAAGCGGTTCTGAAATCGATGGAGGTTCTCGCGTCCATAGGGTCGCGATAATAGGTCGTAAACTTTAAAGCATCCGTGCTAAGGCAGAGCTGTGCGGTATCCACTGATAAAAAATTTTCACCATCATACATGGCGGTATTAAATAAAAAGTTGTCCTGACGTGGTGCACTGGTCCAGCTTTTACCATCAGTAGTGAAATGGGTATTATCCGCATCGAAAACGGCAAATTGTCCACCTGCAAAAAAAGCATCATAAACAGGATACGGATCAAAGTTCTTCGTCATCTCCCAGTTAAGACCATCGGCTGAGTAATAGACGGCCATGCTGTCCACGCCGATAAGACCACCCCCAAATGAAAAGACCTCATAAAGCTCGATGCCATCATTAATGACGCCAGTGGTCCATTCTGAATTAATAGGTGATTCAGATGAATCAGCAGCGGAAGTTTCCTCTCCAGAGGCTTCCGAAGGTGTTTGTGTCTCGGCACCTGAAGTGTCGGCGTTTATTGGTGATTCTTCAGACGCCTTTGTTCCACAGGCTGTAAATGTGACCAGTATCGTGATTAGAACTAAAAACATTAACATTTTTTTACTGAATGTCATGTTGATCCCCCTTTTCCTTCCACATTATCATTCGACTATGAATAGTTTACCATGAAATGGGCGTCATTTACGGCGCTGGCTGGCAAAGTCATTGACAAAAAAATAAAAAACTGAATCTAACTTTCAGAATCAGCTTTTTAGGTTTCCATTATTTCGATAAGCCAAGTACGCTGGCGTACTCATTACATAGTGGATGAAGGATGGCTTCATCCTCTTCGATCGTGGAAAATCGCGCGATGTCATCCGCATTATAGTTATCCGTTTTATCGTCGTTAATCGATGAGACTTCGCCTAAAATCAGGTCCCCCATGCCCTCCTTAGCCCAGAATCGGTGGTATACGTATGGGCGAAGGGTTATGGAGCAACCAGGCATCACATGGATTTCTTCACCTGCTTTATACACGTGTTTTACACCGTCGAGCTCGACCTGCACGTCGCTTTCGTAATCGACAGTGCCGTCAGGGTTTTTCAGATACAGTTGGATTGCTAAGACTCCACCCGCTTTATTGATGATGTCTTCGGTTTTTGATGCATGATAATGATTCGGAAGTTTTTGACCATCCCTTAATATGATGAGCTTTTCTGCATATGGCACACCGATGGTCTTATCACTAAGCGCCCCATTTCGCAGGGTAAATAGCGTCGCACCGAAGCGATCGAAATCCCCTGCGCCGTAGTCGGTGATGTCCCACCCCAGCATGACCGCTTCAATCGTAGAAATCTTATCTCGATTCTTAAACCAGTCATCCATCTGCCAGTAGCCAAACATCGGTAGCTTTATTTTATGCGCCTCGAGTAGGTCCTTTGCCCACTGGATGGTTCGATTTATCTCTGATCTTTTCATATTTACCTCGATTATCTTTGAACGCGGCCTGATGCGTCACCATTTGCGAGCGTCATAACTTCCTCTATGCTGACATGGTTAAAATCGCCTGGAATCGTATGCTTTAAAGCCGATGCCGCTACGGCAAACTCCAGAGAATCCTGCATGGTCTTCCCGGTACAGAGGCCATAGATAAGGCCCGCTGCAAACGCGTCACCGCCACCGACTCGGTCCACGATTCGAATATTATACGCTTTAGAATGATAAAACGTTTCGCCGTCGTAAATCAGCGCACTCCAGTCGTTATCTGATGCAGAGTACGATTTTCTAAGTGTGGTGACCACATACTTGAAGCCGAAACGCGCTTGCATTTCTTTAAAGATTTGTTTATAGCCTTCTACTTCTAAGTTTCCTGAAGCCACATCCGAACCTGCGGGCTTAAACCCTAGAACCTTTTCAGCATCCTCTTCGTTCCCAATACAGACATCGACGTACTGCATCAAGTCCGTCATGACGGCTTGCGCTTTTTCTGGTGTCCATAGTTTTTTACGATAGTTAAGATCTACACTGACCGTAACCCCATGACGTTTAGCTGCTTCCAGAGCGCATAAGGTGAGATGCGCACTCTCCTCGCTAAGTGCTGGTGTGATGCCAGTAAAGTGAAACCAGTCCGCGTCTTTAAAAATCGCGTCAAAATCGAAATCGCTGGGGGATGCCGAGGAAATGGCCGCATCTTTACGATCATATATCACCTTAGAGGGACGCATCGATGCCCCCGTCTCCAGAAAATAGATGCCCAGGCGTTCGCCACCACGTGCGATTTTATCCGTGCTTACGCCAAACCGTCTTAAGCTGTTCAGTGCAGCATCACCGATATCGTTGACGGGTAATTTCGTGATGAAATCTACCTCGAGGCCGAAATTGGCCAGCGACACCGCGACGTTTGCTTCACCACCCCCGTAATTCACTTCAAAGCTGTTTGACTGTACGAACCTCTGATACTGAGGCGTGGACAGTCTTAGCATGATTTCTCCCATGGTTACCACTTTCATTTTCTCGCCTCCGCTACCGCTTTTACAACCTTAGCTGATTTTTCTTTTATTTCATCAAAGGACCCTTCTGTGAGTCCACCGCCGATTCCCAGCGCGATGGCACCATTTTCGATCCACTGCTGCACATTCTCCAGTGAGACGCCGCCGGTGGGCATAATCGCCACCTGTGGGAGTGGGCCTTTAAGGGCTTTGATCATAGAGGGACCGAAGGCAGAGCCTGGAAAGAGTTTAACGATATCGACGCCTGACTCCAGTGCTTTTATGATTTCAGTTACGGACATACAGCCCGGTAAATATGGAATCTGATAGCGATTGCATAGCCTTACTGTTTGTTCATCAAAACCGGGGCTAACGATAAATTTCGCACCTGCCAATATGGCGATACGTGCGGTTTCCGAATCGAGCACCGTGCCAGCACCGATCACCATCTCATCTTTTAGGGTTTCGCTTAACCGTCTGATGACTTCTGTTGCGCCATCAACTGTATAGGTGACTTCGATTGCCTTAATGCCCCCTGCTAGACAGGCTTTCGCTTTTTCATAGGCACTCTCAGCATTCTCCGCTCGAATAACGGCCACGACGCCTGTTTCGGTGATTTGCCTTAGGATCTCGTATTTAATCAGTCCGTTATGATGCATTGATTTCGCCTCCTTTTTGAGATAGGTGCTTTAAGGTTTTATAACTTTCTTCTATCGCCTGAAATGGCATTTCCGCATCCTGCTCCACAGAATAAAACGAAATGGAGAGCAAATGGTCGAGTGTGCAAAAGCGACTGAAATCGATGGCACCCTTACCGATGGTGGCATCTGGCTGCCGAAAGGAAAATCGTTTGAAATCAAATCCAATATCGCGAAGATGGACGCCCTTTATTCTATTCTGATGACGGTAAACAAATGTAAACGGATCGAAACCGCCTCTTGCCAGCCAGTACGTGTCGCATACGAAATTCACGTATCGTGCATCGGTGTGGTTCATCAACAGCTCTAAAGAAAGCATGCCGTCAAATCGAACCATTTCAAAGTGATGGTGGTGATAAAGCAGCTTAATGCCGTTTTGAAGGCACTTCTCACCCAGGCTATTCAATCGCTTAGAAAGGTCTAGGATGCCCTGTTTACCTTTAAGGAAATGGTTTAAAGGGATGACAGAAACTTCTATGGAATTGATGCCCAGCGTCTTCGCAAATGCCACGAGGTCTTCAAAATCGCGTTCGATGACCTTAAGCTTGATCTGCATGGTCGAATACCGAATTCCCCGTGAATCCTGTAGTTTTTTCAGAACAGCCAATGTGGCCTGATCGAAAGCAATCCTTGCCAGTTCAAAATTTGAATAGCCGATTTCATGGGCGGTCATTAAAGCTTTTTCTATCGCCTCTGGTGTCTTTAAGGCACTTCTTAACGTAAAGGTTTGAACGCCAAGCTTGTCCATGAACGTCATCGGTCCACCACCTTACCATCTCGAAACAGTTTTTTATACTCGATGCCTGCGAAGAAAAGTGCTGCGAGGCCATATGACCAATCGCTTGATTTTTGAAGCTTGTATTGAAGCTTGTACCCTAGTTCTGGTATGAGCTGAAGTGCGATGGTGGGGCCACTGATATAATCCATGCTAAGAAGGCCATCCACAACTTTTAAATCCTCAACCACTGCTTTTAAAGAAGTCAGTGCTGGGGCTAGATACATTTCATCCAAGTACCCACATCTCACCCCGTGTAGCCACCCTGAGGCGATTAGCGCCGTGGCGCTGCTTTCCTTATCGGTGGTCCCTGGTCTGTTGAGCAGTGTTTCAAAATAACCATCCGTTCTCTGATATTTTAAAAGACTTGCGCTGACTTCCCTAAGGATTTGAATACAATCATCACGCTCAGTGCCTTCTTCTAGATTATCGATGAGCATCGGTAGCGCGCTGATTACCCAACCATTACCTCGGCCCCAATACAGCTTTTTAGGATATTGCTTTTCCGACTTTACCCAGTAACTATGGACGAACAGTTTATCCTCGGGATCTTGCAAGTATTTTTTAAAAAATGACGGCTGACTTTTTGCAAAATCCATGAGCCACGGGAGTCCTTGCTCCTTTGCATAGAGGCTCGTAAACACGCCATACATCATGATGGAATCCACCCAAATACTCTTAGGATATAGGCGCCCCTCTAAAGAATGCCCGAGATGGTTCGGCATATTATGCAGGATTTTTTCGGACTGCTTAATATACTCGAGCCCCCTGTTAGTGGTCGTTTCATAAGCTAATCCCGGAAACTTTTTTTGTAAATAGTAAGTAGCCAGTGTAGGCGCCAGTGTATCGGATTGATCGATTCGGCAGCCCTTAGAAATATGGTAATCAGCGTACCGTTTAATGTATTCCGTGTAGTTTTCGGTTTGCAACAGGTCATCCAGTTGACCCAGTGCGTGCATTAAAAGCGCTTCTCCCCACATCCATGGCAACTTCTCAGGAACCAATCTTTGAACTGTAGCATCTGCCAGTTCAAGGATTCTTTCAAATACCATCACATCTAGTTCCTCACTTCTCTTTTTAGATTTTTAAAATCGAGTGTTAAACTTTTACCTTCAAAACTGAAAGTCATAACATCCGCTTTTCGTTCAACCGTGGCATACGGCGAATCAAATCGCTTATAGTTTAAATCCTGGGAAACGCCATCGACCACGAAGTCACCTTTATAGGTCAATTTAAGATTTTTATAGGTCAATGTATTCTGCTCATAAGCCACAGGGTTATTTTTAATCGCAGCCATAAACGCATTAATTGAGCCGTATTCCTTTGAGGTGCTCACCTCAGTTATCCAGTAAGTCGTCTTGCCTTGCTGAATCAGATCGTAATCCTCAGTTAGGTTCATTTTCTCATCATAAGCCGTATGTTCAATCGGCTTATAAGTAAGTGCATTCTTTCCGATTACAGCGATATACACCTCACCCACTTGCGCAAAGGCCATGTTATCCTCTATGACGAGCGCATCCAGGTACTGCTTTGGTAAATACATATGGGTAAAATCTTCAATTTTTCGCGCCATCCCCGCTAAATCACCCAGAGGGTTTACCTTCTCAGGTAAAACAAAAAGGCTCATGTTAACATTCTTTGCCTGTACGGTGTGAGGATTATAACCATTTCCAACCCAATAATTCGGCGAGTTACCCAGTGCCCCATCCGCTTTTAATGCAGCGGCTGGATGCTGGACGAAAATATTAAAATCATTATTGATGGTCATAGAAAAGAGGCTTTGCTGATCACCATATTCTCCAGGATGATACGCTTGAGCAGTCGACATCGCATAATCTAGTGTGCGATACATGTACGTATTCGCCCGTTGAATCGCCGTTCCGTTATAAAAAGGGTCCAGCGCTTTTGATACCAGTGGCGTTAGGTTGAAAGTCTTCAGCAAACCCAAGTTGATCAGTTTAAAGTCACTGAGAAACTCATTTGAAAACATGCCATTTTTATCGACATATCGAATGGTTGTCCCGATTACTTCAGGATTTGTGAACGCCTCACTGGCGAACTGCATCATGATGCGTTCGTCGCTTATGCCGGTCAATCCCTCGGCTTTATACTCGCTGACATCCAATCCCGTGGACGCTTTATATTCTTTAGCGCTGTCCTGATCATATCCGATGGCGACTAAAACCTCAGGTACCTCATAATTCTTAATATAGTGGAAGTTTACTTCCATTCCAGTGACTTTCTCAACGCCAAGGTACTGGTTATAATTAGGCCAGACATCTGAGATGGTTTCTTTCATGGAGCCATGACGACCACTCATTTTTGCGGCTTCATACATTCTGCCTGAATTGACCGTGAATGTCCCCTTAAAATTCTGTGTGGCTAAATCATACATGAGGAGGTCCATCACCATTTTTGCTTTTTCACGAACGTCTTCGTCTGGCGCGAAATCGATCAGTACCGCCAGTGGGGCGATGTCCTCCACATAATAGGTCGAAGAATACCATTCGGTGAAACCATAAAGGTAACGTTGATTCAGCCAGATTAGCACGCGCTCTTTACCTAATTTCGCGTGTTCTTCACCTGTAATCGACATGTTCGTAAAGACCTCATCCTTATAATAATGTCCGAGCAGGTATTCTGATGTTGAGAAAAGTAGCTGATGATTTTCCGACCAATAGCACATGGAATCATCACCAGGCTGGTCCATCCAGTACTTGAACCCTAGAACGGTTTTTTTCATCGCCTCATAGACTTCATTAGGAAGCGCTTCTTTGTGGTCATAAAGTATTCTGATGAGCGATGGCATCCGAAAATCCGACGTGTCATAGCGACTGTCGATGTATTTAAGGGTATCTCCTATTTTTGAATAATCCGCGCTTTCACCCTCCTCAAGGGCGATAAGAATATTATCGATGGGGTTTTCCAGTGTTTTCGCGATATCATCCTTCGCCACCGTTTTGACGATTTTATCGTTTGCTTTCATGTCCACCATCACCCAGACGGTAATGAGTGCAAAGACGAGAACGATACTTAGGATTATTTTCTGATACTTTTTTAATTTCATATGAGCTGTTCCTTTAACTGTTGTGTCATCTTTTCATCAAATGGAACATCACTTTCGCCACTAAATGATTGATTATATTGAACAAGGCGTTTGTGAATGTCGATGGTTAAGGGGTATTTCGAAGCGATGAACATCGCTAAAATCATCAAAATACCCGGAATAACGAAAATAATAACTCTTAATCCGTTGATGAAGGATTGAGGCTGTGTCCTCGCCTTAATGGATTTCACAGTGGATGACGCATCAAAATCATAGGGTTTCGTAATTTCCAGCCCCCGTTCGACGACTACAGATATTTTCGCGTTTTCCTCGATGACAAATGCATCATCGGTAAAGGTATAATCGTATTCAATACCGTTTGGAAAACTGACGCTATGCGTGTTGAAATCCACGATGATGTCATCGGTCTTATCTTTTTTTAAATCGATGGAAGCCACCTGCTCAGAAGGCATATATACTGCCGAACTGATCGGTGCGATGACTTCACCTGGTAGAATATAGCCCGTAAGCTGTAGCATCAGTCCCACGATCCATATGCCGATGGCAGATGAAAACTTTCTAAGAAATGTCATGAACCCTGCAAAAGCGCCACTGCGTCGCTCGCCAAATGCCAGTACTGAAATATCGGTCACATCTGGGAACATCACCCATGGAATCACGATAAGCGCGATTAATCCTAAGCCTACGACACCTGCGATCACGAAGATGGCCCAAATCGGCCAAGTGACATTATAGAATCCTAATGCGATAACACCCGTAATGAATATGAGCGCACCCCCGATAAAGGTTTTCGGTTTTCCGATTTTCTCAGTCAAAAGAACCACGAGGGCAAGCGCTGCGATTTGCGTGATGAGCATGGTCCCTAGAACAAGCTCCAGCAAATCCTCTCTACCGATGTAGTACGTCATGTAATATGTGAAAACCGCACTGACGATGTCCATAACGAAAAACGCGGAGAGGTACATGCCGATCAAATAGCGGTAGGTCTTGATTTTAAAGGGCGATAGGATTTCCTTCACGTTGAACTTCGATCGCGCCTCAGGGATGGGCGTCCGCTCATGGCACCAGAGGAAAATTCCTAAAAATGGAACGGCATAGAATATACTGAAGATGAGTCCCATCATCAAATAACCCGTTTTTTCAGGAAAGAGACCTACGATGACCATGGGAAGTACAGCACCGATGAGTGATGAAATTTGTGAAAAGAATAATCGAGACCCATTAATACGTCCTCTTTTAATGATATCCTCAGTAATCTCACTTGACATGGCCGTATAAGGGACCATAACGATGGTGGAAATCGTGGAATAGAATAGATAACTGATTAAAACGAAGGTGAACTTCGCTCCTTGCGTTTCCAAATTAGGTGCATACCATAGGAGCGTAAACGCAACGAGTATTAAAAAGAAGCCTGCTAATAGATAGGGTTTTCGCCTTCCAAATCGCGTCCGGGTGTTATCGCTAATAATCCCCATCATCGGGTCACTTACCGCATCCCAAACTTTTGATAAGAGAATCACGGTTCCTGCTAAAAGCGGATTGATTCTTACCACATCCGTTAAAAATCTCAAATAAAAAAATGCGATGACCAGCTGAGCTCCACCGCCGAACAAGTCGCCAGCAGCAAATGTAATCATTTCCCTTTTCGATAAGTTTTTCATCATGACATCGCCTCACGTCTATTATTTTCGAAATCTAATATGAGTGAACACCCTTGGTATTTGACGGTGATTACTTGATCTTTTTTATTAACGTTACAGTATGGGGATTCCATGCGTTTATAATGGGTGCCAATCCCCTTGCCGTCCACTTCCAGTTCCCCATTATAAGCGGTTCTTAAATTACCGTAGCTTAAAGTGCCCTTTTCAAATGCTATTTTTTTATTTTTGATCCGCTGAATAAATGCTTCTAATGAAGCTTCATCATCCGATATCTCGAAGACCCAGTAGGTTAACTTTCCCTTTTGAATCCATTCATTTGGATCTGAACCACTTCTAAGAAGTTCACTCCCACCGATGAGTGCGATTTTGACCTTGCCTTTTTCTGCGAAGATATATTCGTGATCATGTACCACCTGATCAAACTGATCCGTAGGAAAATGCGCATGGGTAAATAAGAGACGGTCTTTTTCTAAAAAACCTTTTCGCCTTCTTAGATCATAGATGCTGAGGTTCACGTTTTCGTGCTGAACACTATGCGGCAAAATCCCATTTCCCACCCAATAATCAGGTGAAAAGTTCCTCGCATTGTCATCAAAAAAGGCAGCACCTGGATGGGTGGTGAAAATGGCGGTTTTTTCATCGATGGTCGCCTGCCAAATATGCTGTTGGTCACCGAAAGTTCCGGGATAGTATTTTTGTGCAGTAGACAGACAGTAATTCTCCGTCATGTAGGTGTAGGAATTCACCTTCTGAATAGCGACACCATCGGTTACAGGGTTTAGAATTTTCGAGATCACCGGTAATGCGTAATCCATCAGGCGATAATTCAGAAGCTCAAAGGTTTTTAAAAAGTCGTTATGCTTCATCCCGTAGTCACGGTACATTTTCATCGTGCGTTTGATGACCTCGGGATTTGAAAATGCTTCCATGGCCCACTGAATATATCCGGTCGTTTCACTCCCCAACTGTGCCTCAAAAGCTTTAAGTTCACGTAAATCATGACCCATTTGCGTTTTAATGATGCGCGGTTTTGAGTCGTTTCCGATTTGACGGATGACTTCAGGAAGCTGATAGCCTTTACTGATAAAAACGCCTGCAGATAGGCTCGTATAATCGCGACCAAACCCGTACCGATCGCCGAAGAAATATGCCATGAGCCCTAAGGTATCCTGTTTAAATGGTAACCGCTTTTGATCCGCATAGCAGCGACCGCTGGTCACTGAAAATAATCCTTTAAAGTTATGGGCTGCCATGTCCAGAGCAAAAAGATCGAGAACGATGGCCGCTTTTACGCGAATATCCTCATCAGCAAAATCCACCAAAAGCGCTAACGGGGCGATGTCCTCCTCGTAATAGGTGTTAGAATGCCACTCGATGAACCCGTAGTTGAAACGATGCCTTAGCCAGTTGATGATTCTTTCTCTGAATCGGCTCGCCAGTGCCGTACCGGTTAACCCGGAATTCGTAAAAACTGCTCCTTCTAAATGTCTTCCTGCTACATAGGCAGATGAGAAAAATAGAATTTGATGATTTTCCGACCAGTAACACATGGAGTCTTCCCCAGGTTCATCCATCCAATATTTAAATCCTAAAATCGTCTTTTTCATGCGGTTTATGGTTTCCTGTGATAACTGCGCTTTAAAGCTGATAAACGTTCTTAATAGGGTGATCATGCGAAAATCTGCGCAATCATATCGCTCGTCCACATAATCGCAAAGCTTGATAATCTCACGTTCATCGCAGTCCTTCCCTTGAAACAAACGCTCAATACCTGCAAAGGATTTGGGACCCATTTTAATGGCCATTTCCAGATCTTTATCCATAGTACTCCCCCGAATAACCAAGACTTCTACTGATTGCCTTTGCTGCTTCCTTCACCGTTTGACCTTCATCCTGGATATTTCTATTCTCACTGTAAAAGCCTGAGATGCTTATGCCTGCAATCACATGTCCTTCATGATTGAATACAGGTGATCCGATACAAAGCGTATGTTCTTCTATCTCTCGATTATCCACTGAGTACCCACGTAGCTTAGTTTCTAATAGGTCCGCTCGAAGTGCCTGTTCTGTGAGAATGGTATTCGCTGTCATTTTTTCAAACTTGAGTTCAGAAAGTGCGCTTTCCAGTTCCTTTTCCTGCATGCCAGAGAGGATTGCCTTACCTAATGAAGTACAGTGGGCAGGATTTTTAGTGCCGATATTTGAGGTGGTGATAATCGCTTTAGGGGGTTCATATTTAAACAAGTAGGTGACGTATCCCTGCTCCAGTACAGCGATAAAGGCTGTCTTGTTCACTTTTTCAGCAAGCCTTTTTACATGAATTTTCGATTTATTGATGATATCCGTATCATTTAAAAAAGCACTTCCAATTTGAAAAGCCTTTAAGCCAATTTTATATCGGATGCCATCGATTCTAACTTCATCAAGCAACCCTTTATGCACAAGTGCCTTTACGATATCGAATACACTCGTCTTAGGCAGATCAAGCACGTCTGAAATTTCCTTAAGTGTGAGTCCCTCCGCATGGGAAGCCACCGTGGTCAATACATCGACTGCACGATGAACCGTTCTACTACCAGACATAAAAGCCCCCTATCTTCCTAACCAGCCACCATCTACTGCGATGGTAAATCCATGGATATAATCTGACGCGCGACTTGCTAAAAAAACAGCGATGCCTTCTAGGTCTGACGGTTCTCCCCATCTACCCGCAGGAATTCTCGCTAAGATTTCATTGCTTCGCTGTTCATCATTTCTTAAAGCTTCTGTATTATCTGTCGCCATGTAACCTGGGGCGATGGCGTTTACATTGATGCCATGTTTCGCCCATTCGTTCGCCATCAGCATGGTCAGTCCTTTAACGGCTGACTTCGAAGCGGTGTAGGATGGGACGCGGATACCGCCTTGATAAGAAAGCATAGAAGCTGTATTGATAATTTTGCCACCGCCCCCTTGCTTCACCATTTGATTGGCCACTGCTTGTGATAAGAAGAATACCAGTTTACTATTCACATTCATGACGTCATCCCAGTCCTTCTCAGAAAAACTAAGTGCATCCTCGCGCCTGATTATTCCGGCATTGTTGATTAAAATATCCACTCTTCCAAAGGCTTCCAGCGTCTTTTGCATAATGACATCGATAGCAGCCATGGTCGTTAAGTCTGCACTGATATGAAGCCCCTTCACGCCATATTTTTCAACTTCTTGAACCGTTTCTTCTCCACCAGTTCGGCTCACCGTCACGATGTGCGCGCCAGCCTTTGCAAGCCCGATGGCCATTCCTTTACCTAATCCCTTATTACCACCTGTGACGATGGCCACTTTATCCTTTAAACTGAACATCTCTAAATTCATGATAGCCTCCATAAGCTTTTCTAGATTTCCGATCTCCCACTAAGTCTTGCATTATCTAAGCTGCGCCATGGGCACATGGTCCATGTCATCAAAGGTCTGATTCTCACCCACCATTCCCCAAATAAAGGTGTATCGATTAGTGCCTACACCAGAATGAATTGACCAGCTAGGTGAAATCACCGCCTGTTCATTTTTAATGATGATATGACGGGTTTCCTCTGGCTGTCCCATGAAATGGAACACCCTCGTCTGTTCATCCATATCGAAGTAAAAATAGACCTCCATACGTCTTTCATGTGTATGCGTCGGCATGGTGTTCCATACACTCCCTGGCTCAAGTACCGTCAGTCCCATCACTAGCTGGCACGACTGGCAAACAGCTGGATGCACGTATTGGTAGATGGTTCTTTTGTTAAGTGTAGACATATCTCCAAGCTTGACTGGATTCGCCTTTTCGATGTCGATCTTCACCGTCGGATAAGCATGATGCGCTGGCGCACTGTTAATGTAGAATTTCGCAGGTGTTGAAGGGTCATCAGATATGAATTCAACCGATTTGATGCCCATCCCCACATAGAGTCCATCCCGATGTCCTAATGTTTGCGTTTCGCCGTCCAGAATAACCTTTCCAGGTCCCCCCACATTTATGATGCCCATTTCTCTTCTTTGAAGAAAGTAATCCACGCCGAGCTCCTTAGTGGCACTTAAACCTACGACGCTGTTTACGGGCATGATACCGCCTGCGATGATGCGATCGACATGTGAGTAAGTAAATTTTATCGCATCGTTTTCAAATACCGTTTCTATTAAGTAATGCTGCCTCAGATCTTCTGTGGTGTATTTTTTAGAATCCTCTGGATGAGTGGCATAACGTGCTTCAAGCTTCATATTTCGTCTCCTTTTCGATCTTATAAATTCGCATATACGAACTCTGTTTCTATATCCGAATACATTCTATAATAATGTCCTTCACCTTTCAAGTAATAATTAACGCTCTGTCACATTATTCTGAAAAAGACATGTTGATAAATCCCTCAATCGGGATATAATGATATCATCATAATAAATAACAAAATGGATTCAATAATAATCAGGTGAAAAATATGAAGCAATTAGCGAAGATTTTAGGATATTCAGACCAATTAGACGCCCGTGTAAAGAGCGTCTACCTCATCACCACTTTGATCGTAGGAACCTTACTTGGATGGCTTTTGCTAGCGATTCTCGTACTCCACGCCTATGATGCAGTGCCCTCCAGCATAGCCATCATCGCCGCATTTTTGATGATCTACGGCATGCTGAAGCAGCGCTACTTCTTCGTGGCAAAGTCCTTTTTACTTCTACTGAGCTTTACACAGATGGTGGTGTCCATCTTCATCATGTTGGGGACCTCTGGTGGTGTCTATAACATCCTTTACCTCATGATTCCGCAGGCGTTCATGATTTATGACCTCAGTGTGAGGCGCGAGCGGTTGATGATTTATTTTTCCATCGTCTGCACGGTAGCGCTTCTCTTTATGTCACAGCTTATGACGATTAATCCGATCGTCCCTATAGACGCTTCTAAGTCGGTGGTGGTGCAGCTGGCGACGATTCTCACTATAACCGGGATTTTTAGTGTGGTGTTTTTCTATTTCGCATTACAGCTATCGAAGTATTATGCGCGGCTTAAGCTGGCCAGTGAAGTCGATTCACTAACAGGGCTTTTTAACCGCAGGTCGTTTACGGAGATGGCAGCAAAACGTTTTTATAATGGTAACACCTCTCCTTTCGCACTGGCGGTTTTCGACATCGATGACTTTAAACATGTAAATGACACCTGGGGACATCCCGTGGGCGACATCGTCCTAAAAGAGATGGCCTCTGTGATTAAAAACCATCTCAGGACCTCTGATTTTTTCGCGCGAATCGGCGGTGAGGAGTTCGCATTAATCCTCGATGTGGGCGAAATCGCATCGACGTTTAAGGTACTTTCGCATATTAAGGAGTTGGTGGAACGAACGACGTTTAGAACGGTTACAGGTGAGGAAATCCATGTCACCATCAGCGTCGGTGTGGTCGTCTATAATCAGAGCATTAAGGATTTCGATGAGATGTTTAGACAGGTGGATTTTTCACTCTATCATGCGAAGCGTAACGGAAAAAATCGCATCGAATTTTATGAGTAATCGAAAGTCACGTTAGAAAAATTCCCGACAAAAAAATAAATCACGGGGCAACAGATAGGATTCCGAAAAGGTTTCCTGACTGTATCCCGTGATTTTTTATGCGCTTATGGCGTTAGTTCTATGGCTTCATGTGAGTAAATAATCAGAAAGTACCTCCACCACCAGTGCGTGGTCGTCTTCGGACGGAAGACCTGAAACCGTGATGGCACCGATTACCCCTGCCCCTTCTACGATGATGGGAAAAGAGCCACCGTGAGCGGCAAACTTATGGCCATCTAGAAGATAGAGCTCACTAATGCTACTGCCCGCCTGCTCCAGGTGCACGCTCATGTAGTAAGAGCTGTGATGGAACTGATGGACGATATTGGACTTTCGGATGATCCAGGAGTCGTTATCAGGGGAGCTTCCAGGTAGAGCCGCATGATACATGGTTTGCCCGTTTTGCTGGATATCGATGGCCACAGGGAGCTTCCGCTCACAGGCGAGTTCATACAGGCGCTCACCTATTTCATGGGCATCCTTATGGGTGAAAGACTTAAAGGTCAGTCGGTTCTCTTGCTCGAGTAATTCTTCTAAACGATCGTCATAGGTTTCAAGCAGTTTCATAGGGGCCTCCTTATACTGAGTTGATTTCCAGTGCATATATACCCTCTAAATTAATACATTAACTTAACAAAATTTTTCTGTTAGTCCTGTTGACATCCGTTTTACATGCTGATAATATAGTTTGCATAGGAACTGTTTTAATGAGAACTAATTTTGAGGAGGCATCACATGGAAAACAACTACGCCTTTCAAATCTTACAGCAGATTCGTGAGCTATACGCACAGATTAACCTCAGCTTCTCACATAGTGAGGCGTGTACTGCTGAGGATGCTAATAGCAAGGTGGGTCATCTGACGCCTCAGCAGCTACTGGTGGTAAAGCTCATCGGACATGAAGGTAAGACCACCATCTCTACCCTCTGTCAGCAAATGTCACTTTCTAAGGGCACGGTGTCCGGCATCGTCAGCAGAATGGTCGCCATGGATATTCTGGAAAAACATCACGATGAAAACGACCGAAGAACCGTATGGATCAGGTTTAGCCCGGCCGGGAAAAAGCTGGCCATGCAGTTCAGATCGCATATGTCTGGGGTACTGGATACCCTGGTAAAAGACTTTAGTCTGGAAGAACAGGCCGCTCTGTCACAGAATTTAAACCGATTGATAAAGTCCGTAAAAAGCGGAAACTAATTTGAAAATCTAAAGGAGAAAACATTATGGAACCACTTTTAATTTTAGCCATTATCATGATTAGCTTAGCACTTGTATTTTACACTTGGGGCGTCTGGGCAGAGCACCGAAAAGGCAAGCTCGAACCAAAGCACCTCATCCTCTTCCTCATCGGTCTCTTCTTCGATACCTCAGGCACCATCACCATGAGCGTCATCGCTAAAGGTAATGAAGTCGTCGCTTCTGGCATCAATTGGCACGCGATCACAGGCGGTTTCGCCATCGGACTCATGCTCATCCATGCTCTCTGGGCAGCCATCGTTCTTAAGAAAAAGAATGAGTCTTCACAAAAATCGTTCCACAAATTTAGCCTACTGGTATGGTTACTCTGGTTAATCCCTTATGTAAGTGGCGCATTCATCGCGATGCGATAATCGATATAAAAAAGGTCACCCTTTGATGTAATGACAGAGTCGTCATAGTCAAAGGGTGTTTTTTTGTTGCTTGACTATTTAGTTATTTAAATATTTTACTTTTCGATAACTTCTAACAAGGTGTATATCATCACAGCTGCTTCTGCACGTGTAACATAAGCTTCAGGTGCTTTAAACGAAAACTGGCTGAACCGTTCTGTGTCTAGCATATCCTTATGCTTTAGGGCTCTGGCGAGCATCCCCCTCATGTCTTCGTAGGTCACATAGGCCATCGGGAAAACCTTTTGATCCGGCGATACGATGATTTTATTCGATAATGCCAAACTTAATGAATCTGCATACCAATCAGAGTACAAATCCGTATAATACCCTACTGGACCACCTGACCTTAGTGATAATGCTTCTGCGAACATGGCGGCAAGCTCAACTCGAGTGACCTCTGCTAATGGTTCAAAATACAAGCCCCCTCTTCCATTTAAGATTCCCCTGCAAGCCAGAGTTTCTATGGCATCCTTCGCCTCGGGTACAGCTGCTAAATCGCTAAACGTTCTATGTCCTTCACCGATGATAAAATAACCGTCCTCTTTCGTGAAAAACGTCATCGTATTCTCAGTTCGGTTCAGACTTGGGTGTAGATTCACCCATTTTCTATTCGCTAGATCAAGCCAGTACACTGAAAGCCTCGCCTCATCCGCAGTGAGGCGATCATCATAAGGAAGCGTGACCGACATCCCCTTCTGAAAGGTCGATACTGAATCGAAAGCAAACAAGCCAGAGATGGGTTTAAAGTGGTTAGAGACCAAATATGATGATGATTTTACCACAAACGATGGCAGCAAAGCGTTGATCGATGATGCTGGGTAGTACTTGCCGTTCAGGTCTTTTATCCTATCCTTCTCAACAGGATCAAGTGTCACATAATCCTCCGCACGAATCGCATCATACGGCACTGAAACCAGGTCTTCTCCCACTTTATAAGCGATGGTCTTACGTGTACTATTTCCCAAATTATCATACGTAGTTAACGATAGCACATAATCGACCGAATCTATTTCAGCCGTTCCTACCACGGCACCTCTATAGTTATTTGAAGAATCGAGACTAATTGATTCCTTTCCAGTCATCTTATACGCTAAAACCGGCGTTGACGCATATACCCCGCCGTTTTCCACATTTAAGTCACTAATCACAGGTGGCGTTTTATCCACGGTGAGCTTTAGTGTTTTATGGGCATGGATGCCATTTGCTTCCGCATTGATGACCACCTCATAATCGCCTTCCTCATGGAGGACTAAGACGCCGTTCATCATATACGCATCAGGATTGACGGTTTTCCCGTCTTTTAAAAGCGTTATCCCCCTATCAGCGGTCTTCGGTGTTACGGTGTATAGGATGTGATGTTCTGTGTTCGTGCGTTTCATGTACATGGCTTCCTTGATTCTCGGCGCGTTTTGGTTGATGGTGAAATGCACCGCTTTCACATTTTTATTTCCGAAATTATCCGTGGAAGTTACCGTCAGTACGAAATCTTCATTCATCTGAGGCGGCGGCGTGTAGGTATAGACACCCTCCGTGCTACTGATATTAACGGACGGACTGGTCAGTGTCCATGTTTCTGTGGTGTGTCGGTCGCCTATGTAATAAAACCATAGCTCACCACTGATGATATCCCCCTCCTCGATGCCATAAATATCCAAACGAGTGGGTTTGGGAACAGTGGTATCTGCATACCCTATAGATGAAAATAGAACGGTTATGACGATAGCAGTAAAAAATGTCTTATAAAGCGACCTTAATAAAGTCGTTCTGATATGTATGCCTTTCATAGCGCATCCTCCTTATGTTTATGAGTTCATTATACGCCTATGTCTGGGCAAAGAAAAGGGGATCCACCTTTCACGTTTCGTAAGGTGATCCCCTTTGGTTCACTTGAGCTTGTGTGATTAAATTTTGAATCTGGACATGGCGGATTCTAGCTGTATGACGCTTTCTTTATTGGCACGAACGCCACTTTCCAGTACCTCTGTGCTGCGTTTAACCGATTCGGTCATCATGAGGATGCGCTCGATTTGTTCCGCTTCATGCTCAGAGGCTTTCGAAACGTTATTCACATTCGCCGCGATGGTGGTCATGGAGCTGGTGAGCTCCTCTGAGATGGCGCTGAGGTCCATCATGATATCGTTAAACACACTGGCATCGACATTATACTGCTCGCCGATTTTGATGAGTTTTCCGTAGTCATCCAGCACATGGGTTTCGATAAAGGTCAAAATCGCGTTTGCGTCCTTTATCAGCGTATTTACGGCTTCCTTCGTGAAATCCACCGTTTTTTTAATGCTGCTTACCATGTTCGTGGAATCGTCAGCGAGCTTGCCGATCTCGCCTGCAACCACGGCGAATCCTCTACCTGCCTCACCTGCTCTGGCAGCCTCGATGGAGGCATTAAGGGCGAGGAGATGGGTTTGGGAGGAGATGTTTAGGATGCCTTCTAGGAAAGCATTAATTTTTTCGACTTCCTCAGCATCCTTGATGGCCTTTTCCAGTCGTTCTTTCACATCGTTATAGATCTTCTTCGCCGTTTCTTCACTTCCTATGGCTTCCTGTTTAAGGGCCAATGCGCGACCGCTGACCGCTGAAGCATTCAGTGCACCTTCAGATGCCTTCGTAGCGATGACTTCGATGGCATTACGCGCTTCATCAACCGTTTCATCCACCTGATGCATGGACGCTGTGGTCTCTTCGATGACCGCCGATATTTCTGTGATGGATTGATTCGTCTCTTCTGAGATTTCCTTCAGTGATTTGACACTCTGTGAAATATGGTCGGCATCTGTTGCGACCTGTCCTGAAACCTTACTAAGGGTTCCGATTACACTGATTAGCTCAGACCGCACAGAACCAAATGCTTCGGAAATACTGCCCAGCTCGTCCTTAGTCGCTAATGAGATGTCTTCTGTAAAATCCAGTGAGGCATATTTTTGTGCGTTCGAGGTGATATGTCTAAGGTTTCGACTGAGCGGTACGACGATTAACAGCACGATGCCGACGATAAAGAGGATAATCACTGCCAGAGCGATGAGCACTTGAATTAACAAGGCTGTTTCAATGGCCTTAAGGTCATCCACGTAGACCCCAGTTCCGATGATCCATCCCCACTCTGGCATACTGGTCACATAGGAGATTTTAGGCTGCGGCTTTTCGCTACCGGGTTTAGGCCACTGGTAGTGAACGACGCCGCTGCCTTCAGCTTTCACCACATCGATCATCTCCTGGAATAAAAATTTCCCGTCAGGGTCTTTAATCCCGAGAACATCGGTGCCGTCTAGCTTAGGGTTCGTAGGATGCATCACCATGATGCCTTCGATGGTATTGATCCAAAAATAGTCCGTTTCATTATAGCGCAGTGCTTTTATGGACTCAATCGCGTCCAGTTTTGCATCTTCTTCGGATTTTCCGCCCGATACAAATAGCGCATGTTGTCGTCTGACTTCTGATGTCGCCACATCCGTGAGTTCCACCAGTTTATCGATGGTGCGTTCTTCAATCAATTGATTGAAATTTGGAAGGATGTACAAGGTGATGAAACCCATAAAGACGGCTAAAATGAGGGCGGACAATGTAATAATCTTCGTTCTAAGTTTTAAGTTTTTCAATTTTAATGACCCCTTTGCCTTTTTGATAGTTGTAATAATAACACTATTGTATATATACCCATCTCGACTCGATTAAACAGGAAAGTAATAAATAGTGCTATTGACAGGCACACTTTTTCTATGCTATATTTACCTCAGTTGAATAATCTTCAGGGCAGGGTGCAATTCCCGACCGGTGGTATAGTCCACGAGCCGCTCACGCGGTTGACTTGGTGTAACTCCAAGACCGACAGTATAGTCTGGATGGAAGAAGATGTGTGATTTTGCGCGAGTGTCCTGATCTTTTTTTGAGATCGGGGCTTTTTTGTTGGATAGAGGGGACATTTAGTTTACCCATTACCCCACTTTATTTGCGCAGACTTTTTTCCGCATGCGATTTATGCCCTGGACTTCGGTTCAGGGTTTTTTATTTTTCAAACGGTATGATTGGTTTAGTTTATCGAGGAACACTGGAGGCGTTTTATATGAACTTAGAAAACATAGAAAATGAATATAGGACTAATGAAGAAAATGATGTCCATTATATGACCCTGGCGCTGTCAGCGGCTGAAAACGGCATGGGGCGGACGGCCCCTAACCCGCTGGTGGGTGCGGTTATCGTAAAGGACGGCCGCGTCCTTAGTGTGGGGTATCACGCGCGTTATGGAGAGGCGCACGCTGAGGTGCACGCCATCCGCCAGCTTAGTGAGTCCGCTGAGGGGGCCACGATTTATGTGACCCTGGAGCCCTGCTCGCATCACGGGAAAACACCGCCGTGTGTGGAGGCCATCGTGGCGCAGGGGATTTCGCGGGTGGTGGTGGCCACGCTGGATCCGAATCCACTGGTGAGCGGACGGGGCATCAAGTACCTAAAGGACCATGGATTAGATGTCACTGTGGGCATATGTGAAGCAGAGGCTCTGAAAATCAATGAACCGTTCTTTCACTTTATCCAGACGCGTACACCACTCATGGTGCTTAAAACGGCCATGACACTGGATGGTAAAATCGCCACAGTTTCAGGTGAATCCAAATGGATTTCTTCAGAAGCCTCACGTGAATACGCCCACAGGCTAAGACATCGTTATGCAGGCATAATGGCGGGCATCGGCACTGTCCTAGCGGACAATCCCAGCTTAAACGCCAGAATTCCTGGAGGCGTCGACCCACATCGGATTATCGTGGATACCCACGGACGAATACCCCTCACCGCAAAAGTATTAAACCTTACAGACTCCTCTGGTCGCACCATCATCGCCACCACGGCTAAGGCATCCGCTGAAAAAGTAACGGCCCTTAAGGGCAAAGGCGCGCAGGTTCTGATCCTGCCAGAAAAGGAAGGTCATGTGGACCTAAGTGCAATGGTTAAGGCACTGGGAGATCTGGATATCGACAGTGTCCTCATCGAGGGCGGCTCAGAGCTGAACTTCTCACTGCTAAAGGATCAACTCATCCACCGCGTCATCGCCTTTATCGCACCGAAGCTCATCGGAGGAAAAACGGCGAAGTCCCCTATCGGCGGCGAAGGACTCCATCAGCTGAAAGGCGCTGTCCTGCTAGAAAATCTGGAAGTGCAAATGATGGGAGACGATATCATGATCACTGGAAAAATAGTACAGGAGGTAATATGTTCACAGGCTTAATCGAAGAACTCGGCACCATCGCCGCGATTCAAAATGGCGCTAAATCCTCCATCCTCACCATTAAGGCGCACGAGGTCCTAAAGGATGTCAAGCTCGGCGATAGCATCGCCACTAACGGGGTGTGTTTAACGGTTACCTCTTTTTCGAGCACCTCGTTCAGCGTGGACGTAATGCCGGAAACCCTAAGGCGGTCTAATCTCGGCCAGCTTAAAGTGGGCAGCATCGTCAACCTCGAACGCGCACTGAGGCTGGGCGACCGTCTAGGTGGTCACATGGTTTCAGGGCACATCGACGGTCTCGGCACCATCACGCACCTGGAAAAGGACGATAACGCCATCTGGTATACCCTCTCCGCAGCACCGAGTATTTTAAAATACATCATCGAAAAGGGCTCAGTGGCACTGGATGGCATCAGCCTCACGGTGGCTGCGGTCGACCATCACACCTTTAGGGTGAGCATCATTCCCCACACACTGGCCATGACCTCACTGAAATCAAAGCATGTGGGCGACGCCATCAACATCGAATGCGATGCCTTCGGCAAATACGTCGAGCGCATCACGCAGTTTAACGAACCGGCTAAAAAACAGACACTGGATCTGGCATTTTTAAAAGAACATGGATTTTAAGACATGGATTCCAAGGGAGGACATATGATTTTTAATACCATCAGCGAAGCCATCGAGGACATTCGCGCAGGCAAAATGGTCGTCGTCGTCGACGATGAGGACAGAGAAAACGAAGGCGACCTCCTCATGGCCGCAGACGCAGTCACCACCGAGGCGGTAAACTTCATGGCGAAATACGGCAGAGGCCTCATCTGTGTGCCCATGACCGCAGAGCGCCTCACACACCTGAATATCGGACAAATGGTGACGAACAACACCGATCCAAAAGAAACGGCCTTTACCGTCTCAGTGGATGCCATCACCTGTACCACAGGCATCTCAGCAGCTGAGCGTGCCGACACCATCAAAAAGCTCGTGGATCCAGGCGCAGTGCCTACGGACTTTAATAAACCGGGACACATCTTCCCGCTAAAGGCACGTAAAGGCGGCGTTCTCGTCCGCGCAGGTCACACCGAGGCTGCTGTGGACCTGGCCAGAATGGCTGGCTTTTCAGAGGCAGGTGTCATCTGCGAAATCATGAACGACGACGGCAGTATGGCACGCGTCCCTGAGCTCACGAAGTTCGCCGCAGAACACGGCCTTAAGTTCATCACCATCGCTGACCTCATCGCCTACCGAAGACAAACGGAGCTTTTAGTAGAGCGCGTGGCATCCTCCGACATGCCCACGAAGCATGGTCACTTTAAAATGGTGGGCTTTAATAACCTACTCACCGGTGAACACCACGTGGCACTGGTGAAGGGCGATGTGACTGACGGAGAGCCGGTACTGGTGCGCGTGCACTCGGAATGCCTCACTGGCGACGCGTTCGGATCCCTCAGATGTGACTGTGGCGATCAGCTGGCAGAAGCGCTTCGCGCCATCGAATCTGAAGAGCGCGGCATCCTCCTCTACATGCGTCAGGAGGGGCGCGGCATCGGGCTGATCAATAAGATTAAGGCCTACGATTTACAGGACCAGGGCTATGACACTGTGGAGGCAAACGTTGCACTGGGCTTTCCTGAGGACATGCGCGACTATGGGATTGGCGCCCAAATTCTCTACTTGCTCGGAGCGAAAAAGCTGAAGCTCATGACCAACAACCCTAAAAAGCTCAGCGGACTAGAGGGCTACGGCATCGAGATCGTGTCGCGCGTCCCAATCCAGATGAACCATAATGAAAAAAATGAATTCTATTTAAAAACGAAACAGGAAAAAATGGGCCACATGCTCAAATTATAAGGAGGACTCCATGAGAGTATTAGAAGGCAATTTAGTATCGCAAAACCAAAAATTCGGTATCATCGTCGGTCGTTTTAACGAATTGATCGGTTCAAAATTACTGGGAGGCGCACTGGATGCGTTAAAGCGTCACGGCGTAGAAGAATCGGACATCGACCTCGCTTGGGTACCAGGCGCATTCGAAATTCCGCTTATCGCACAAAAGATGGCAAACTCGGGCAACTACGATGCGGTAATCTGCCTCGGCGCAGTCATCAGAGGCGCTACCCCACACTTCGACTACGTTTCAAGCGAAGTGACCAAGGGGGTGGCTCAGGCTTCCATGGCATCAGGCGTGCCTGTAATCTTCGGCGTCCTCACAGTGGACTCCATCGAGCAAGCCATCGAGCGCGCGGGGACTAAAGCGGGTAATAAAGGCTACGATGCCGCGGTCACTGCCATCGAAATGGCCAACCTACTGAAGGTGATCGGGTAATGCTTATAGGTTATAAAACGCTGTTTTTCGATTTCGACGGCACGATTCACGAAAGCATCAAAATCTACTATCCAGCGTTTATGAAGGGTTATGAGTATTTAGTGACAAAGGGTCATGCTAAGCCGAGACACTTTACGCTAGAAGAGGTCTCTCAGTGGCTCGGCTATAACAGCCGTGACATGTGGCAGAGCTTTATGCCAGAGCTTCCGGATGACGTGAGGCTCGCTGTTAGTCAAATCGTCGGCACAGAAATGCGTCGTCTTTTAGATAATGGTGAAGGTTCGTTATATGACGGCGTGGAGAACACTTTAGCGGCACTACGCGATGATGGCTATACCCTCGTCTTTCTAAGTAACTGTAGTCCTGCCTACATGGCATCGGGCACACGCGCGTTTGGTCTAGACCGCTATTTCCATCATTTCTACTGCTCAGGAATGTTCGACCAGATTACCAAGGCTGAGGTACTTGAGCGTATCATGCCCCAGTTCGAAGGCCCCATGGCCATCATCGGCGACCGTATCCACGACATGGAAGCTGGCCGGGCAAATCACATCACCACCATCGGATGCCTCTATGGCTACGGAAAAGCGGAAGAGTTTGAGCATGCGGACCATTTGATTACGTCCATACGTAAGCTGGGATAGCTTTCGTCACTTGTACTCTCGTTAACTTCGTGTTAAAATGTCGTTAAGGAATTAACACATATATGCGCTATGCGAAGCATGAAGGAGGCATCATGTATAAGTACACGATATTGGCAGTGGCCTATAAGGACGTTACCCCAGAAATCGAGGCAAAAATCTCTGAGTACAGTGTTCGCACCATCGACGAGACGGATGATCTCCACAACTACTGTACGTATGGTCGTCAGTTCGACCAGGACTCCCGCGTATGCATCTATCTCGACTGGTACCAAAACAACATCCTCAAGTACCTTTCAGAGGGCTATAAAATCGTACTCTTAGAAATCCCATACAGCATCAACCAACCCATCGTCGAAGCCCTTAAGCAAGTGGACATCGAGCTGGGAGATAAGGTCCTCGTCATCGAACACGATGAGGTATAGTTTAATCAGATAAAAGCAAAAAAAGGGTGTTGCAAATCTAATGAATTAGATGAGCAACTCCCTCTTTTTTTCATCTTATCTACAATTCCCGCCACTACTCCCCAAAAACTGCTTCACTAGAATCGTCCAATAAACCAGGATAGTGTAGCATCCGAACGATCCACTCAATCTGAGCCTTTAACATCGCCGTGTCAATAGCGACAGCGGTGTCATCATCTGTATGGTAATTATCAAAAGGGCCAGCCGCTAACATCACGGACGGAATCCCTGATTCAGCAAAGGGCACGTGATCGCTTCGCCCCATTTCCAAAGACACCACTGGATAATCAAGCGTTTTAGCAACTTCTACCGCCCCTTGTGCGAGTGCTAGACGATCCTGTTGATTAATAGTATTCACTTGAAGTTCTGTTCCTATGCCCACCATATCCAAATTGATCATTCCCACGATATTACTTAAAGACCCTCTACTCGCAATTTCTACATAATGCGTCGAACCATAAAGACCTGCTTCTTCAGCACCAAAGAAAACAAAACTTAAATCCGTCTTCAGTTGATCTTGCTTGGTCATGGCCAGTCTAGCCACTTCCATAAGGGCAACTACGCCAGAACCATTATCATTTGCGGCAGGTGTATCTACCCCATCAAAGTGCGCGCCCAAAACGACGCGTTTATCTGTATCAGTGGACGCCTCCAAGGTGGCGATCACGTTTTCAGATTGTGCCTCTTTCACTTCACTGTCGAGTTTCAGTACCACTTCAAATCGCTTCTCTTCTAAAAGCATTTGGGACAATGATTCTCCGATAACCTTTGAAACGCTTACGGCGGGAATCTGAGAAGGTTCCACGAGCGTCGCCTTTACTGGTTCCTTTCCATCAGGATCATAAAAAATAACCCCAAGAGCTCCTAAAGTATATGCGCGCTGGACTTTAGTATAAAAGAACTCGCCACCTCTCTTTATCAAGACCAATTTTCCTTCTACCTTTTTACCTGAAAAATCAGCCTCACCACCGAGGCCCACATCCACTAGTTCTCCTGTTATCCCATCATTTGGCGTGCTGGCACTATAGGTCAGCCCATGCACATCATCACTGGATACCAGCTCCTCTGGTAGACCCTCAACACCTTTAAATTCCAGTGAAACTGAGTTAAGTGAATACCCTAAAAAAGGAAATGACTGAATTTCGACTTCATACCCCATAGCACTAAGCGCATCCTTCAAGTAAACCACTGTTGCATCTTCACCCTCTGTCCCAGCAATACGCCCACTGTCTTCTTTAGAAAGCCATTTCAGATGTTCAAGCATCGCCGTTTCATCCATCATTAGCAGAAGCTCATCCACTGATGTCGATTGAACTTCGACTGACTTCGCTGAAACTTCCGCTGACTTCGCTTTTGCTTGGCAACCGGTTAACACCAGTATCGCCATCAGAAAAATACACAGAGCACCTTTTAAAACCTTTCTCCTCACGAGAATCCCCCCTTTCTTCTCAAACGCCATAGGAATTTCAGCTGCGTCGTTATCCATGCTACAGGAATTAGCCCTGCCACAATCACGAGCCATATGCTAAAAATCCAGTACACCTCATGTAAACTTATGAATCGCCCTGCAATATAGATCATGATCAAATGCACCGTATAGACCGTTAGCGGCTCTCTTCCCAATATGGCCAGCCAAAAAACAGGAAACCTACGTATGGTGATAAGAAGTAACGCGGATATCCCCAAGGTTCCCCAAATGAACCTAGGTTCCGGCGGATATTTTGAGACGCGCATCACATCCATCCAGTCTTCGGGTGAAGCCATTAACCCAAAAGCCAAAAAAAGACCCGTTAGAATTACACCTGCAGTGGCTAGTCTTTTGGTTGACCAAGGGTATGGCGGAAGCGCATACCCTAAAAGCATTAGACCGAACCAAGGCCCAACCGCATAAAGAAAATACACGTCTAAACCCCAGTAGTTCTGAATAAAAAATGGGGTCCCGAAAAAAACTTTCCAAAGGGTATGAGGCAATAACTTGTTTATAAAAGGCGTCCCCATTAGCGACAAAATAATCCCCACGATCAGGTTAAGTTTTAAAGGGCTCTTTAAGAACATGGCCATCAAGATCATGCAGATGCCAAAAGCCCACATCACTTGAAGAACAACAGGCCCAGGCGTTTGTGACCATAATCTCGAAAAAAGCAACACTTCAAGTACGATTAATAGCCCTCCACGAGACACTAGGGCTGTTACCATTTTATGGTGCGGCTCACCCTTCTCCTTTTTCAAGCGCAAACCCATTCCAGACAAAATAAAAAAACCTGGTGCACACAGATGCGTTACCCAGCGTGTGATAAATAGCATCGCGTCCGTGGCCATGACACCCGTAGGATCAGGTGTTGGCCACATCATTGAACGTACATGATCAAGCACCATTAAAGCGATTATTAAACCGCGAAAACCATCTAAATCCATATTTCGATTTCTAAATTTGGCGTCCATACATCATCCCCACTTATGAACCTATCTATTTATTACCCTCGAATTATCAGAATAATTAGACTATTCCGCAACAGCATTGTTTCGTTTTTGTAATAAAAAATGGACGCTAACAAGATCAGCTTTGATTTTGCTAAAGTCCATTTATTACTCTGTGCGATTACTCTGTGCGACTAACTAATTCACCGAAATCACACGCGTCACCTTCTGCTGTGAGTTTACGAATATAATGTACCATGACTGCGTATCGAAGGTAAGTCCTCCATAACCCGAGTTTACGCCGGTGCTGCGATAGGTCCTGAGATAACGCCCAAGCACCTCGATTTCTTCGATGATGTTACTGAGCTGTTTTTGATCGCCTGTCATAACATTTCCCATGATGACGACGCTCGCTAAGTCCTTTTGATCCGCGGGGAGCTTTGAGGTGTCCACATAGAGCGTCATGTCGGCAGCGCGCACATCCAGTGTAACGCCTTCTGCAACTTTTACTAAACGTTCTTCAGTAACTGCGTTTCCTGAACCGCTTATACTGCTGGTGGTAGATTTTACATTTTCAAATATTCTGTAACCCAGTAATTTAGAACTTTCATCATACAAAAGCACCAAGTAGTGGTTGCCAACTAAATTAGACCCATACCCTGTACGATAGTCAAAGGGATGAAAACCGTAACCTTTATTTACCGCTTGATCTGACAGTTCTTTTATTTCAGTCGAATCCGGAATAGTTTGAACACTGTAGACACTCATATAAGCAACATCCTTTTGCCCTGAAGGCATACTACTCGGATCAATAGTGACACGATATTGCGTTCCGGACAGGTGTATGAGGATGACGCCCTCACTTCTGCCGATAATGGGATAGTCGTTGACCGAAGTTTCGGTAGTAGATGTTGAGGCAGGTAGCGTGGTAGACTGTGCAATTGGATGAGTTGTTGCCTCAGTTGATGTTTGCGATAGGGTTTCAATCGTAGCATCTGGCTGCTTCTTAACCACTTCCGAAATGTTCTCACTAGAGGATTCGTTTTCGATTGATGATTCAATTTCACCAGCCCGATCTGTTTCTTCAGTAGGCCCTGTTACTTCTGTAGGTTCTATTTCTTCAGAAGGTTCTGTTTCTTGAGAAGATTCTATTTCAGGTGACGTCTCTGTTTCTCCAGATGACTTTGTGGTTAATGTCATTTCTGTTTCTAAGGCGCTACCAATCACTGTGGTGGATGGTGTAGGATCGTTTTCACCGAGGATTGCATTGGCGTAGCCGAAAGCGATGGAAAACACGATAATCAATACAAACGCCAATGAGGCCACGAGGCCATCCTTCTTTAGCATGGACAGAAGATTCGGGTGTTTCAGCGCGCGTCTGAAATTCATGATGGAGTGGTGACGACGTGTGGGATCGAAGGCGAGGCATTTTTCGATGGCCAGCGCGGTAACTCGGTTCACAGGCATCGGATGCTTTACTAGCAGCCGGTAGATGTTCATCTTATGATCAGGTTTTTCGCCTGTCATGGCATAGAATAGCGTCGCACCTAACGAATAGATATCTGAACGAGGGTCCGACTGCTGATAGCCGTATTGCTCTGGCGATGAAAAGCCGTGAGATAACACGAAATAGGTATCAGAGGTTTTATCAGTCTGTGTTTTCCGCATGGTTTCGATGTCGATAATGGTGAATAGAAGCCCTAGCGGCGTTTCAGTGACGATGACGTTCGATGGCTTCAGGTCGCGAAAAATCAGCGCCTTCTCCTGAGTGTGCAGGTAGGCGATGGCACTGGTGAGCTGATCGATTAGGGCGTTTAACGCCTCCCCTCTTAAGGGGCCATTTTGCTGTACATACGTATGTAAATCGATGCCAGGAACATAGGGCTTAATTAATATGTGGAAGTGCTTAGACTCGATATGCTCTGTGAGTGGGATGAGGTTAGGATGGTCGAGCTGCTGAAACGTGCTAAAATCAAAATTTACACCTGTCATTTTCCGTATGGCCTTTAGGGTATAGGGCTTTTCCGTTTCCTGATGGTTCACCAGATAAACGATGCTGTTCGCGCTCTGGAATAGCGTGGCCTTCGTGGCGTATTGGCTGGTAATTAAAGAGAGCTTCGGATCCGAATAGAGCAGGAATTCCGGCGAGGATTCGAAGGCAAAGCTCTTACTTTGATGATTATCTTTTGGGGTTGACATGTTCGCTCCTTAAAACAACCTTGTGAGTCATGCCCACAAGGTTGATCGTATTATAGTTTAAGCACATCCTCTAGCGCCTGATTCATCTCTTGATAATCGGCGATATTAGGAATCTGATACGACGGGTCTTCCATGAGTAAGAGGAAGGCCTTTACCACCAGCGGATCAAACTGTGTGCCGGCGTTTCGCCTGACTTCTTCGATGGCTTCCTCTCTCGTAAGCGCGTCTCGGTATGGACGGACACTGATCATGGCATCGAAAGCGTCGGCTAAAGTGATGATACGGGCATGAAGTGGAATCGCATCCCCTTTCAGTCCGCGTGGATAGCCTTTTCCATCATAACGTTCATGATGCGCCAGTACACTTTCCGCCATTTCCTTCATCTCGTTAACCGTACTGAGGATTCGATAGCCGATTTCTGGATGCTTGGTCATCTCGCGCCATTCGATTTCTGTAAGTTTGCCTGGCTTGTTGAGCATTTGCTCGTCGATGCCTACCTTACCGATATCATGTAACAGGCCTAAATGCTTAAGCTCTTTAATCTTCTCTGCTTTAAGTCCCATGCGCGTACCGATGCTCTCACATAGTGCCGCCACGCGATAGGAATGAAGCTCTTCACGTTTGTTTTTCTCGTGTAAGGTATGAATAATCGTATGAATCGTTTTATTTCGTTGGCTCGGACTGACGAACAGCTTTTTCCGGTAAAGGTAGTCCTCAGCGATTTTAAGCATGTCGGAATACGGAGCCGGCATTTCCTTTTCTGTTGCCCATCCGATGGACATGGAAACCTGGATATTTTCGATGGTTTCGCTCTCAGAGAATATCATGATGCGTCCTGCGATCTCCTCTGCCTCACGTGCCGAAGTCTGCGGTAACAGGATGACGAACTCATCGCCACCGATACGCGCTACTAGGTCGTCACTTCGGCATCCCTTTAGAAGAAGCTCGGAAACCTTGATGAGGAGCTGATCGCCTACCACATGGCCGAAGGAGTCATTCACCAGCTTCAGTCCGTCCACATCTGCCATCATCAGCGTCAGCGGCAGGTTGCGTTCCACATTTAAGCGTTTAAATTCTTCTTCGAAATAGCGGCGATTATAAAGACCCGTGAGCTGGTCATGGTAGCTAAGATGCGATAACCGTTGCTCCATGAGTTTTCTGTCGGTGATATCCCTTACGGATGCGTGGACAATATCCTCGCCGTGCAGTGAAATTCGCGTGAGCACCACCTCAACGGTGAACAGCGATCCGTCCATACGCTTGTGGAGCCACTCAAACCTGGCGGTTCCCTCATCTCGACACTGTTTAAGTAAAACACCGGCTTTTTCCACGGATGAATGGCCATCGGGCTGAATTAATGCCGAAAACTGATCCACCGTTTTACCGACGATGTCGTCCTTGCTGGTAGCGCCGAAAAGCTTAACCGCAGAGTTGTTACAGTCGATGATGCGCTCACGATTAAACATCAGTACCGTATCAGAGGTGCTCTCAAAAATGCTCCTAAAGCTTAGTTCGCTCTCCTGAAGGGCCTCAAGTGCCCGTTTCTTATCGGTAATGTCCTCGATAAAGCAAAGCTCATAAAGCTTGCCCGAATCATCCCAGCTGGTGACGGTGTTCTTGATGGACACCCATATGATACTCCCGTCGCCCTTGATGTAGCGCTTTTCCAGCTCAAACTGGTTAATCTTACCTTCCATCAGCCCTCTGTTCAGCTCAAGGTTGACGGCCACATCATCAGGATGGGTGAAGGTCGTCCACGAATACCCGATAATTTCACTTTCGGTTTTTCCGATTAATCTATAAAATGCTGGATTAGCTTGTAAGATAATACCCGTGCCATACTCGGCGATGTTGATGCCCACGGAAGCTTCATCAAATACCGCCCTAAGCTTTTGCTCACTTTCCTGTATATGCTGATATTGCTGGCGTATTTCCTCTTCCTGAGCGATGAGCTCTTCTATGCCCGCCTCCAGCTCGCCGTGCGAATTCGTTAATTCCTTTTCGCGTTCCATCAGGGCTTCAGACATGCGCTTTTTCTCTGCAAACGCCGAAAGGATGCTACCGATCAGCATCATGGTAAGCGGATAGGCGACGATGACGATCGGACCGACGTTCTTAATCGTCTCGAAGGCACGTTCTTTCGGCAATGTAAACATCAAAAGCACCATCACCACGTGCACGATTAAGCCCATGACACCGATTTCCTTCAGTGACACTGACATCATATGATAATCCGAATCCTGATGACCTGTCAGCCGTTTGAGCCTCATATGAAATAGGCTTCCGATCACTGCGGCAGCCGTAATAACTGAAATTCCCATGATCATGCCCGAACCTCCCTGATAAATCCGAAGCATGAAAGGTCCTAATGCTGCAACGGCAGCTGTCAAAGGTCCAAAGTACATCCCCGCGACACTGATCATCACCGAACGACCGTCAAAAATAAGCCCAGGCGCTAGTACCAGCGGGTTAAGCATCCCTAATATAGAAGCAAACCCAAAAATCAAGCCTTGAACAATGCGGTTTTGTAAAGGTTTATGGGGATCATGACCGATGACCCCAGATAAACAGCTTAAGGAGGTCAACATTCCGAGGTTAAAAAGGATTTCCAATATATTATGCATAAGGGCTCCTTATGTTATAATTTCAACATTTTAAAAGTTATTTCAGTATAGTCTATTTTACCACAGAATAGAACCAAATGCCTATCATCCTTTTGTCATTGACATCTAGTATTTTGCCATATCACAAATTTTGTTTTAAACCTATAATTGATGATATAAACATAACAGACCAAATAACCTTAAATACATAGGACGGCAACCCTGTTTGCCGATATCAGCCTGTTAATAGAGTAAGGGGGACCTTTATGATTTGCATGAAATGCTTAACACCAGCTCCTGATGCATTTGAAAAATGCCCAAAATGCGGTGCTGCTTTAAAGCTTAATAAAGCAGTCGATTTCGGGAAAAGACTCAACATTAATAATGAATGGCGTGCATCCATGGCGAAAAAGGACGCACAGAATCAGGCGTTTAAAGAACCTGAAAGCTTGATTCCATGGATGAAATCTGAGTTTAAGAAAGCCATGTCAAATGCGCCGAAGCGCATTAAGACACTGGCGATCTACGGTGGGATCATCCTGGCGGTGAACCTGATTTTCTGGACAGTGGATCCTTATTTTATGCCGTTATGGCTACAGCCTTTCCGCGGACTGATCACCACCGTGGTCTTCCTAACGGCCACCTATAACGACATCATCCCTAAAACGATTTTCTGGGTCATCATTTTCACATTTGGAAAGAAGCTCTTTCACTCCATGCGTAAAAAAGGCTTTAAAGTCTCCTTTGACTGCTTAAAAAATGTCGTACCAAACTTCAAGTCCGCTTTAGGGCGCATGGGACAGTCTGCCTATCCAGTGCTATTAATCGGTGCCGGTATGGGCCTTATGATCGCAAACAATTTCGCCAGCTACTCTCGTTTTTCTGGCGCACGCAACAAGTTCGATAAATACTTCATCGTCCTCGTCATGGCGTTCACCATCAGTTATTTGCTGGGTGAAGCGAACAAAACCGGCTTTTACAAATTCATCAAACTCGGTTCTAATGACCTCGCTAAGCTGGCCGGTAGAAAACGCGGTCTCTCCGACGACAGCGTGTACCTTCTCCTCTCTGCCTTCGTGGCTGGGCTATTACTGGACGCACCGCTGATACTCATGAAATTCATGTACGGCGGCTACATGCTCGGCGCTGTCGCTGTCCTCGCCGGCTTCGCCCTGGCTGTCGCCTCTGGTAAGAAACCCGAGGTGAAGGCCTGATGAGTAAGACAGCAACCGACGTATCAAAGCGTTCTCTTGACTTATCAAAGCGACCGCTCATCCAGTATGAGGATGAAACCTATAAATTCCGAGTGGCCTACGATCCCATCTCCGGGTACTATGTACGCACCTCTGTCCTCGATGAAAACGGTATCCAGACAGAAGAAGAAGCGTTCCGCGGAAGCTATCCTCACCTACTGGACATCGGAATAATGGGACACTGTCTCCATGGCATCAGTGGTAAATGTGCCGAATCAGGTGTACAGTGCTATCAATCGGGAAATAGTAAACAGGAGCCTCACATGTCGTTTGAGAGTTTCAAACGCATCATTGATGAAAGTAAAGGACGAACCTTTCAGGTCGCATTAGGTGGCCGTGGGGATCCAGATCAGCACCCCGATTTTCTAAAAATCCTCAAATATGCACGCGATAACGGTGTCACACCGAATTTCACCACATCTGGGTATGGTCTTAATTTAGACATCCTCCCAGAGGTGAAGAAATACTGCGGTGCCGTGGCCGTCAGTCACTATAGAAGCCATTATACCTGGCGTGCGGTTCAGGGGTTATTGGCACACGGCATCAAAACCAATATTCATTTCGTGCTCAGTAACGACTCTCTGGCAGAGGCCACGAACTGGATCGAAAACAAAAAGGTGCCTTCCGGCGTGAACCGCGTGATTTTCCTGCTTCATAAACCGGTTGGGAACGGGAAACCGTCTAACACACTATCGGCTCACGACCCAAAGGTGCAGTATTTTTACGGATTATTCAATCACGAGGAGAACTGCAACATGGCGGGTTTCGACACTTGTACCACGCCAGCACTGATTCATTTTGCACCGCGCATTCTAAAGGATGCTTACGATACTTGCGAAGGCGGGCGGTTTTCGGCCTATGTCACCCCGGATATGAAACTCCTCCCCTGTAGTTTTGATGCCACACAACGATATGCCGTGGACCTCGCCTCGCATAGTATTGAAGAAGCCTATAATAGCCCTGAGTTCGAAGCATTCCGCATGCATTTCCATCGCTCGCTCGCTGGCTTAGACTCAAATGTTACCCCCATCGCATGCGGTTCGTGTAAAGATAAAAACTTATGCATGGGGGGTTGTCCCCTCATGAATGACATCGTATTATGCTCAGATTTAAAGGTTAAGGAGGAATCTCTTTATGAAGATTAGTATAGATCATGTCACGAACTCATCCAGCGAATCGTTTGGAACGGTTATCGGTGACTCATTAGCCGCAATTTTGTTCGGTATTCCATTCGTATCAGCCACCCTAGGCGATAAAAGCGGCGGCGGTGACGACGATTCTAGAGATGAAGGCGCTAGCGGTGGCGGCGGTTCAGGCGAGTTCGATCCCTACCCTTCAGACGATCCAAAGGATGAGCCTGGTACCATGATTCAAAAAAATCCAGATGGTACCACGACGAAAACGCTTCCCGACGGCACGGTGGGCACGAAGATGCAAGATGGCACCATCTATGTGAAATCACCGGATGGCACCACTGGCGTCATCACACCTGACGGTCACGAGTCCTACACCTCGCCAGATGGTACGAAGACGGAGGTTTATGCAGACGGTACCGCCTGGCAGCAGAATCCCGATGGTTCTACGCGTACCGAATACCCAGATGGCACGGTAAAGGTCTATAAGCCTGATGGCTCCTATGTCGGCGTGAATCCGGATGGTTCTTTAGAAATTAGAGATCCAGGCGAAACCAATATTAAAGTATATGATAAAGATAATAACGTCATCGGCATCAAGAATGATAATGGCACAAATGTGACCAAGGACAAGGACGGTAACCTCTCTGGCGTTTCCGTAGACGAAAACGGCAAAGAAATGAATGTTTCGGGGAATATGAACGATAAAATTACCTTCACGGATAACAAAGGGTCTAAAGTGGTGATCAATAAAGACGGTGAGCTTGAATCCGGTAAGATCGTCGACGAAAATGGCTATACGGAAATTGATAGCGACGGCAACCTCAAAGGTGAGCATACGGATAAAAAAACTGGCGTAAAAACAGAAATTACCGGTAATCCTGAAGCCGGAAACATCACCATCAAGGATTCCAATGGCACTAACATTACCATGAATGGCGATAAAATTTCTGGAACGATGGTAACGGATCAAGGTAAAATTACCATCGATGCGGATGGCAACATCGACGCCGTTAATGCCGATGGCAGTACTGACACGGTACGTAACAACCCGGATGGGTCAACCACTTGGACCAACAAAGGGGCTGATGGTGTGGAAACGAACGCAGTGGTCAAACCTAACGGCGATTATGAGGCTAAAAACTCTAAGGGTGAATCCATGACCATCGTTTCGAATCCTGATGGCACATCGACCATGACCACTAAAGATGCTGAGGGCAATGTGACCACCGTTCATGGTAGTCCTACCTCAGATGTGACAGTCAACACACCCGATGGTGGGAAAATTATCATCAGCCAAAATGGCGGCATGAAAATGACCGATAAGGATGGTAACACTAAATCCTTTACACCTGAAGAAGTTAAAAATGCTGCGCCAGGTATGTTAGGAGGGATGAAATAATGATGACTGCTCAAGACCGTGAGATCATAAAAAAAGCCTTGCAAGCAAAGACACAATTTGATCAACGCAGTGAAAAAATAAAGGAAGTCACGAATAAATCGCTGGCGATCAAGGATCAATACAAACAGGCTCAGAGCGACTTTAATCAAGTGTTGAGCCTCGTATCAAATTTTGAAGAAATCCTTTCAAAATTGAAGGAATAAGCCATTTGACATGGTATAATCAGATTAGCAAAGATTTTAGGAGGCCAACGTGAATCTCTATACGCTAATCTATCTCGCACTGACACTATTCGTGCTCTATCTCTTTTTCACCTTAGGCATGCCTTTCCTACTGGCTATCGTCATCGCACTACTGATCGAGCCACTGGTGGGGTTCTTAACGAAAGTTTTTCTCGGCAAACGCGTAATCGCTTCACTGCTTACCTGTACAGGAGTCCTCTTAGGCGCTGTCGTCGGTATGTATGCGCTGGGCGATAAGGCCATCAGAGAACTCATATCGCTTACAAAGTGGACTGTGGAATATGTAAAAAACAATTATGACCAAATCGTCGCTTATGTAATGGATGTGCAAGAGACCGTTCTCCCCTTCACTCAGGAGCTTGACCTACAGCTTACCGATTTCGTGAAAACAGGCATCGATTCACTCCAATCCATCGTTCTCGGGGTTTCAAATGCTTTAATCGTCTTATTACAGGGAGTCCCAGGACTTGTACTCGATACACTCATCTTTATCATCGCGTTCTACCTCATCAGCTTGGGGATGCCGAAGATTAAGGATAAAATTCTCCATTTGTTCGATGATGATTCTCATCATAAAATTGAACATCTCATGCAGAAGCTTTATAAAGCCGTATTTGGCTTCATCGGCGCTCAGTTGATCATGAGCCTTTTAATATTCATCCTCACGTTAGGTGGCCTTCTTATATTAGGAGTCCCTCTCCCCTTCGCTACAGCCGGTATCGTAACGGTCGTGGATATCCTACCGGTACTGGGTACGGGTTCAGTAGTGGTACCACTCTCCATCTACTACATCATTCAAGGCAACTACTTTATCGCTGTCGGTTTGCTCATCCTCTATGGCGTACTATTCGCCTTTAGGCGTGTGGTGGAACCTAAGGTTCTGGGAGACGCCATCGGGGTTGGTGCGCTATCCGCACTGGCCAGCATGTATATCGGCATAAAGCTCGTCGGATTTGTCGGGTTATTCTTAGGACCTTCAGCGCTAATTCTTATCAATGCACTGATAAGCGCCGATATTCTCAAAATTAAAATTAAAGTGTAAGACATAAACAGTAAAAAACCGGTTCTTGTGGGAGAACCGGTTTTTTACTTGCTTAAGAAGGGGAATTGATTCACTACACAGCTAATGCTGGGAGTTCTTTTTCTTTCTAAATTGCCAGAAGGCAACTGCGCCGAGTAATACAGCAGCCACACTGTTAAGTGCAAGGCTTGTGGTAACCATCAAGATACCACCACCGATGAAAATCAGACGCTCTATTGGATTCATTTTTGTTTGGAAGAATCCGGTTAAACCTGAAGCAACCGCTACGATTCCGATAAGAGCTGTTATGATGATAAAAATCATGTGAAGGATCGTCACGTTCTCCATAAGAAGCTCTGGACTATAAACAAAGATATATGGGATGATAAATGCTGCGATGGCCAGTCGTGAGGCTTGTATACCTGTGGCCATCGGCTCTGACTTGGCCACCCCAGAGGCGGCAACTGCAGCCAGTGCTACCGGTGGTGTAACGTCTGCGATAATCCCGAAATAGAAAGCAAACATATGCGCTGCGATAACAGGTACATCCAGCATCATCAATGCAGGTGCAGCGATAGTCGCTGTGATGACGTAGTTCGCTGTGGTTGGTACACCGATACCGAGTATCAGTGAGGTAATCATGGTAAAGAATAAAGTGAGCAGTAAGTTACCACTAGCGATGCTTACTAATAAGGAGCCCATTTTAAGCCCTAAACCAGTCTGAGTAACAACACCGATGATGATACCAGCCGTTGCACATGCAGCGACAACCGTAATCGCACTTCTAGCACCATCCACTAAGCCCATAAAAATATCTTTAAGGCTTAATCTGGTTTCTTTTCTTACTGCTGCTACGAGGATCGATGAAACGATGGCGCCCATAGCGGCTCTAATTGGTGTATAGCCTGCAATCAACAGGTACATGACGATGATGATTGGAAGCATCAAGTGCCCGCGCTCCTTCATAACCTTTCCTGCTTTTGGAAGCTGGTCTTTAGGAAGTCCTTTTAGGCCTTGTTTTTTAGCTTCATAATGAACGCCTGCCCAAACGCCGAAATAATATAACAGCGCAGGCACGACGGCCGCTGCGATAATTCTTACATAAGGAAGATTTGTAAACTCAGCCATAAGGAAAGCGGCTGCACCCATAATAGGTGGCATAAGCTGACCACCCGTAGAAGCGGTTGCTTCAACTGCACCTGCAAATTCAGGTCTATAGCCGAGCTTCTTCATCATCGGGATGGTAAAGCTACCCGTACCGACGACGTTCGCAACTGATGATCCCGAAAGCGTTCCCATGGTTGCTGAGGATATAACGGCAACCTTTGCTGGACCACCTGGCGCGCTGCCAGCGATGGAGTTGGAGATATCGATGAAGAATTCACCCATACCGGTCTTGCCGAGATAAGCACCGAAGAGCAGGAACATAAAGATAAAGGTCGACGATACGCCGATCGGGAGTCCAAAGATTCCTTCCGTCGTATAATATAAATGCTGAACCAGGTTAGCCATCTTCACGCCACGGTGTGCTAATGGGCCTGGGATATAACGTCCGAATAGTGCGTACGCGATAAATACGAGTGCGATGATAACCATCGGCCAGCCGATAACGCGTCTCGCTGCTTCGAGCACTAAGACGATGGCGATGATTCCCACTACCATGTCCATGGTGCTAACGCGACCCGCTCTTAAAACGAGTTCTGAATAGTTAAAAAACACATAAAGGCATACAAATGCCGCTAGTGCTGCGAAAAGGATATCCACTGGGTGGATCGATTTTCTTGAAAACTTTTTAGAAGACGGATATAAAATATACACCAAGGTTAAGCCAAATGCAAGGTGGATAGATCTTTGAAGCATGGCGTCCAGCACGCCGAAAATGCCCGTGTATAGCTGGAAAAATGAAAAAGCTGCCAGCAATACGATTAATAGTTTACCTTGTACTCCGCTTAGTACCCTGAAGTCTGATCCTTTGTCATATTTTCTGAGAAGCTCATCAGCATTGACTTCCGTAACCGGTTCATCTGCTACAGCTGCTCCATTTTTCAATTTGTCGTTCAAGTCAGACATGACACCGTTCCTTCCTACAGGACAATTTTGTAGTTACCGATTTGAAACACTTTCTTTTGGGTTGCATAGATTCTAATATGATGGGTGTTTTCGAGACGCATTTCTTCCGAGTCCACGAGCTTATCATAGGCAGTGCTTCCCGTATCGATGGTCTCGTCCCCGAATAATTCCGTAAAATAGATTTTTTCACCATTCACTGTTATCGAATGCTTTGGAATCGGCGAAATGATCATGTTCACTTCTTCAAAGGCTCTTTCTAGGTAGAGAATGAACTTTCCATCGACGATTTCAAAAGCATTATCTTCCATTTGTTCATAGGGAAGACCTACTCCAAAAGACTCATAAATGGTCTTTTGGAGTATGAGGTCTAATTGATCATTGATTTCGAAATACTCATCGACTGGTGTCAACAACACTGAATGGGTATAGCCAAGCTGAAACGTGCCGTCGGCAGGAATATAGGTCTCTTGTTTTCCGGATTTTAACTCCTCCACTACTAAAACCATCCGTTCCTGCATACCGATAAAGATTAGCAGTGCTACTAAGGTCATACCAAGTACGACGATGACGATTCTTCTAATCAAAACTTACCCTTCTCTCATGCGAGTATTTAAATTACTCGTTAAAATATCTTTCTGCGCCTGGGTGCATTGGGATAGGCATTGCTTCAAGTGCAGTTTCTTTAGTGATGAATTTACCGACGTTATGTGCGAGAACCACACGGTCAAGATTTTCATAGATTTGTTTTGTTAAAGCATAAGCTAAATCGTCTTCCATGTCTGCTGAAACGCAAAGCATCGACTTAACCGTTAATGTAGCGACATCAGCTGTTTGACCTTTGTAAGTGTTAGCTGGAATCACGTAATCTGTAAAGAATTTGTAGTTTGATTTAAGTGTCGCTGCAACATCGCCATCGATTGCTACGATGAAAACGTCGTTCTGAGCTGATAAATCTTGGATAGCTGCTGTTGGGATACCTGCTGTTAAGAACGCAGCATCAACTTGCTTATCTTTAAGTCCTGAAGAAGCTTCAGCAAATGAAAGGAATTTAGCGTTGATGTCTTTCTCGAAATCCATACCTGCAGCTGCGATGATTTGTCTAGCATTTGCTTCTACACCTGAACCGATAGCGCCGACAGCTACGTTTTTACCCTTAAGGTCAGCGATGGTTTTGATGTTAGGATCAGTTGTTACGATTTGAAGTGGCTCAGAGTAAAGTGTAGCAAGTCCTCTTAATTTGTCAAAAGGAACGCCATCAAACATTTGTGAGCCTTCATATGCGTACATTGCAGTATCGTTTTGAACGATGATGACTTCAACTTCACCATCAACTAACAAGTTGATGTTTGCAACTGAAGCACCTGTTGATTGTGCTGTCGCGTTGATGCCTTTAATGTTGTTGTTCCAAATTTCTGCAAAAGCGCCGCCAAGTGGGAAGTAAGTACCTGCAGTTCCGCCTGTACCGATGTTTACAAATACGTTATCAAATTCAGGATCTGCTGCAGCTGCTGTAGTTTCTTCTGCTGCTGCAGTGGTTTCTGCTGGTGCTGCTGTGGTCTCTTCCTCAGCTTTAGGTGCACAACCTGTCGCTAACGAAAACGTCAACATTAAAATGAGTAACAACGACAATGCTTTCTTCATAATTTCCTCCTGCTTAACTAAATATTTTCCCATAAAACATCCCCACTATGTTTTCATAACAAAACATAGTACAGTTCTTTATATCACGCAACCTACATAATCCGACAAAATGTTACAAAATACTACATGAAAAATTTAAAAAAATTTTACATCTATGACAATTAAGCAAGAAACCCGTAACACAAAGGAAACATAATTTTGCGTTACGGGTTTGAACCACCTCATTCTCTATTTTGAGAAGTGTTTTTACTTTTCTTTTCATACATCCTGCGATCGGCTAAAATCATCAATGTTGCAAACTCTCGAGACTCCAGAGGAAACTCTGCGATTCCGAAGCTCAGCCCGCAACCTACATCTTCTACACCGAGAACCTCCATGCGATGCGCCAAATGGTCAGATAATCCCATCAACCGTTTTGAAACCTCATCAGCCTCAGAGTGATAGATAATGCCGATAAACTCATCCCCACCAACCCGCATCAGGATATCCGTTTCACGAAATGCCTTCTTTAAAAGCTGAGACATCACTAAAATGTATTGGTCCCCTAAAGCATGGCCGTATTGGTCGTTCACCTTTTTCAGTCCGTCGAGGTCAGCACTAAATAATAGAAACGGTTGGTTGCTCCTTAGGCAAACCTCAAACCCGGTTTTACTGTATTCATCTAAATACCATCTGTTATAAAGTCCGGTCAGCTGGTCATGATAAGAAAGGTGTATGGTTTTTTCCAGATACCTAAGTGCACTTAAAATCAACGTGACCTGTTCACTTATGAACCGAATCATCTCCAGATCAAACTCAGAAAACGCATTTTTACGCGTCGCATCAAGGTTGAGTAATCCGATAAAGTCGCCATCGATGATGATGGGTGAGCTTAGCACCGACTCTATTCGGTTACCGCTGAGGTTCACTGGTATTTTTATGGCGAACTGGTCTTCGATTTCATCGATGTCATTGATGATAACCGGAGAATGTTCATCCGGATCCTTGAATCGGTAATAAAATGACTTTTCATACGGTAGTTTAAACAGCTCCTTGATTTCAGGCGCATAGCCCACCGTGGACTTGATGCTTAAAATCCCCTTATCGTCTTTTAGCATAATCGTTCCCACATCCACGTAATCCAGCTTTTCCACTAATGTCTCAATCAACTGATCCAGTAAATTCTGTAAGGGCTCACTGCATATCAGCATATTATTCAGCTTGATGACCAGGTCTTTGAGCCACTGGTAGGTGTGCTCGCTGGTCACATCCATAGCCGTTATATACGTCACGGGTTGACCTTGAACGAGAATACATTTCACCCCGATATTAAGAATTCTCACATGACCCAAACGATCGATGATATGTACCGCTTTTAGGTGTCCGTCAGTTTGACCTACCGCTTCATTCATTTTTCTAAATAAAGCTTCTAGACGTTCATAATCCTCACTTCTAGAAAAACGGCTTCTAAGCGATGCGAGGAGAACCACTTCACCAGTAGGTATATTGATCAATTGTTTCATGGCTGTGTTTTGATACGTCATCACCCCTGTCTGATCAAACATGATGACCGCAGTGCCTAAGGAGTCCAAAAGCTGCTCGCCAGTATGAAGGTCTTGCGCCAGCAATTGCTTCATCGTTTCATCTGCCTCGACTAAACCGAACCATTTCATTATCATTTTTTTAAGTAACGGCTTCATAATAGCCCCCAGTAATTACCATTCTAAGAGACGTCTTTGCCCCTCCAGTGCCCGTAAGCCACTGATTTCTTGAGAAACCTCTAGTGTCCCTCGATATTCCCCATTTGTATTTCTGAGTGCAAAATATTGAATATGAATGAACATCCCCCGCATCTGGATCCAAAATGAGGCTTCGCTCTTGGTTCCCTCCTTAAACGCTTTTAAAATGTCCTCCACCACATGCACACTTTCAGGAGGATGACAGTTTCTAACATCTCTGCCGATAACGGCCACCGATCTGGGAAATATCCGATCCTTTGGCCTCGAAAAAAAAGCCACCTTATCGAATTCGTCTACTAACGTCATGTCCACTGGCAGATGATCAAGTAAAAGTCCCAGCTGCTCAAAATCCATATGCCCAGTGGCAAACTTTAGCATTTCCACTGCGTCACTTTGCTTTCCAGCACTAAAATGGGGGACTTCGTGAACCATTACTTCCCCTTCTATCGTCGGAGTATCAATATAAGAAAACGCATACTCCAAGCTCTGAAGTCTCATGGAACGGAACGCTTCACCGTCCAGTAGCTGCGCTGCCGCGGGGAACAATATCAGTTCCTGCTTCTGAACCAAACCATATAGTAAAAAATAGAAGCGACCAATCTCCGTGCTGAGTGCCCCCTCCTCAAATCCCTCAGGTGCGCCACGGCCAGCATCGCCGAGCATTTCATCAAGTGTCTTCCAAAGAGCGCGAAGCTCATCGTGGAGCGACCACATGATTTTAAGGCCATCATAACGTTCAGATTTTTTCTCCATCATGGGAAAAAGAATGTTTTCAATTTTTAGAAGATGGGCATTATACTCCTTGCTGCCTTCCACTAGCTTTCTTAGCTCAGGAAGTAAATCGATCAAGTCATGCGTTTTAATTTTAGGCTTAAACCCTTCCAGAAGGAGTAACAAGCCTGCATTCTCAGCCATCATATCCCCTAAAAAGCTCTCCCTTTCAGGCTTCTCCCAAGGATAGTTACTAAGCGCCTTATAAAATACATTGATCAATTTGTCCACTACGGTCAGTAGCTCTTTAGGACTAAGTCCCATCTTAAGTTGCTCGTATTGAACCAATACCAGCTCCTGCGGTGTGATGGATTGGATTTCGTTAAGGTATTTCATATAGAGCGTTTTACCGTCTTCTTTATGGACCATCCCTAAGCAATAATCCAACAAATGCTTGATCTTATCCTCCATGGCTCCCCCTTGAAATTTTTTTTATGTATGATAAGTCCTTATGAAAAAGGATGACCAGAACTGAAATCCGATCATCCCAAAGAAATGCTTAAGACCGATACTGCTCATGTAGGCTAAAGTTTTCGTTATATAGTACCACCTGATCGCCTTCTCTAGTGGTGTAGTTCACCACGATAGGTCCCATCAAGTTATACGTGAAATCCTTAACCTCACCGGGAATCGTTACTATACTATAAATGCCCAGCTCAGATTCCTTCGTAATATGAAGGGTCTTCTCAGTTTCTTCTGGGAGCTCGAACGCATAGTCCGGTCTAAAAATAAATGGTACCGTGATCACAAACGCCAAATCGGGGTCATCCACCGATTGAAGCCAGAAAAATGGGACAGGTTCTTCTGTGTCATAATTGTTTACGATAGCGAATTGTTTTCTTTCTTCAAATCCCTTCAGTCCGTTGGCGAAATTGATAATGTGGTCATCTGGAACATCCAGTTCACCAAAATATCGCGTGTTTAAACGCATAATCCCACCTCCAAATACGTGTAGTATTCGTGTAATACCCTATTTGATGGAAAATAATCGTTTTATTGATATTTATTCTCTCATCATCGAAATCGAGGCCAGTAGCTTTTTCGTATAAGGATGGGCCGGGTTTTCCAGTAGGCGCTCGGTAGCCTCGCATTCCACGATTTCTCCACGGTGCATGACCGCCAAACGGTCCGAAAGGTGAATGGCGATCCGCAGGTCGTGCGTGATGAATAAATAGGTTAGTCCCAGTTGTCTTTTAAGGTCCACGAGCAGGTTGACGATTTGCCCCTGGACGGACACGTCCAGTGCTGAAACGGGTTCATCCAGGATGAGGAGCTTGGGTCTGGACGCCAATGCCCTCGCAATACCGACCCTTTGCTTTTGGCCTCCACTTATGGCCGTCACACGGCGGTTCATCATACCCTCACTCAATCCGACCAACGCCAGTATCCGGCTCACTTCATTTTCTATAGTGCCTTCGAAGGGTACCTTGTGTAACAGAAGGGGTTCCTTAACCAGCTCAAACACCGTTTTCAGCGGGTCGAGGGCGCCATAGCTGTATTGAAATACGATTTGCACATCTCGTCTTAAATAAGCGGGCTCGATGCCATGAAATTTCACCAGTCCATGGTTTGCCTTCTGAAGACCTAAAATGATCTGGCTAAGGGTCGTTTTACCACTGCCACTTTCCCCGATTAGCCCCAATGTTTCACCCTTAAAAAGGTTTAGGCTGATGTCTTTAATGGCCTCTACTTATAGTGTTTTCCCCAAAGACCGTTTTTCACATGGAAGGTCTTCGTCAAGCGAGAGACCTCCATTAAAAGCTCAGCCGACGCCGTTTCCTTACTGTCTAAAGATTCTGCTGATTTCATCAGGTCAGACCTCCTGCGTGCACACATCTGACGTGATGTGTGGCGGTAATTTCTCTTAGCTCAGGGATTCCTTCGTGACATCGTGGCTCTACTTGTGGACACCTAGCTGCAAATGGACAGGCCTCTGTAAACTCAGTGGGATCAAGTGCGTATCCATTTAAGGTATACAGGCGTTCTGTTTTCGTGCGGAGTGCATTTACACAGCGCATTAGCTCGATGGTATAAGGATGCTTAGGCGATTCGAAAATTTGATCACAGGTGCCCTCTTCCATAACAAGTCCACCATATAAAATGATCATGCGATCACTGATCCTAGAAGCCAATTCAAAATCATGTGTTATGAATAAAAGCCCTAAATTTCGTTTTTTTTGAGTTTCCAGCAATAATGTGACGATGACTTCTGTAAGCGATGCGTCGATGGATGAGGTGGGTTCATCGGCGATAATGATTTCAGGTGATAAAAAGAGCGTCAGTGCGATGGTCACACGCTGTGCCTGCCCACCACTAAGCTGATACGGCATCATCTCTAATACCCTAGCAGCGTCATCTCCCAACCCCACTTCGTCTAGTACCTTGAGTACGACGTCCAGGTCCCATTTCATATCATGAACCTGAGAAAGCTCCTTAAATTGAGATTTTATGGACATATGAGGACTTAACGCTTCACCTGGATTTTGAAAAACCATCCCTATCCGTTTACCACGAATCGTGTTCAACCACTTTTCGTCCACTTTTACTAAGTCGATATCCCCTAATACAATCTGATCCGCATTTACTGTCGCCAAATGTTTACTATAGAGCTTTAAAGGGGCCAGTGCAGAGACTGTCTTACCCGATCCAGATTCACCTAACAAGGAAACGATTTCTCCCGGTCTAACCGTATAGGAGACCCCGCGCACCACTTCTGTGCTTCCGAACTTCACATGAAGTTGATCGATCTTAAGCATATGCCCCCCTAATAATTATTGCTTTTAATGACGGTAGATAGAAGCTTACCATAAGGACCAATATCCAGTACCATGGTTGGAAAACCCTTTGTTTGAAACAGCAGTTGATCCGTGATGGAAGGGTTAGCAAGTGCCCTGATCTCGATGTCCTTCGCATTCAATCGCTTCTCAAGCTGAAGGGAAAACGTGTAAGCATAATAGCGAGAAATCGGAGACTGTCTCTGGTCGAGAAGGACACCCTGTTGACGCGAGCTTACGGAATGCCTGGTAAGGTCCATATAAAGCAGCACATCCTTTTGAGAGTAAAGGGATTTTGCGGCGTAATCAAATAGTCCATGGGTGGCTTCACTTAACGTCCCGTCGAAGAATAACACGATTACCGTTCGTTTACGGTTTTTTATCGCTTCATCGACGATCCCTAGAGCTGTACCGATTTTAGTCTCCGCTTCCTTGCTGGTTAGCGCATTATAGCTGAATCCATAGATGATGGCTTCCTCGCCAGCATAGGGATCTGTTCCGGGCAATACTGCATAGACATTTCTTCCCGTGTCCCCTGTGATGGATGCCGTCTGTTCAAATGAGATAAAATTTCCTGAGGGTTCCATGAAGGGGGTCATTTGATCCCTGTTAAGATAAAAAACTGGGATCGTGGATGCCAGCTGGGTTTCCTTCACATCAAGTAAGCGTTCTTCAGTCGTTAACCAAGCGATGCCGCCGACCATCTCATACTGACTGATCCTCTCCGAAATATCATAGATGGCCTCAGCGCTATAAAACGTACTGTCCAGTAATAAAATCGGCTTGCGTCCCTCATAGAGCGTCGTTTCATCTAGCTTCGCCTGTATTTGTTCTGGTGTAATTTGATAGAGATCTTCATCCACAAGTGAAATAAAGACGCCTTCCACCTGATGGTTTCCATGAGAGATAAACCGCGTTGATGCGGTGAGGTCTATGGCTTCACAGGCTGCTGCCCGACTAGATACCAGTACCTTGGCACCTGTGGTCATCGCCCCAGGTAATACTGTATACGTATGAACCATTTGTCCTGAAAGGGGTGTAAAGCCTCTTTCACTCAATGCTTCAGAAATCAATTCAGTTGCATATTCTGCCTCTGGCGTGCCGATTAGCACCGGGTTTGCGCTACTGTCGGTAGCCGGCAAAGCGATTGGCACCACTTCGAAACCAAAATTGCGGAAGATAAACTGCTGACCCTGTAGAAATAATGCGGCGACCAGAATCAGGCTCACTGCAATCTTTAAAGGTTTACCGGGCTTTTTCAGTTTAAGCGTTCCGTTTTGAAGGTCTTTGAGGCCTTCGCCAAAGGCATTTAAGCCTAAAACGCTGATGAAGAACGCCAGCGATGGAAACCATACAAGCCACGGTGCATCACGCAGATGATTTCGTGCGGCGCCCAGCATGCTCGCCCATTCGGGTTCGTATGAGAGGTCCATGAATTTAACATTACCATTTGAGGTATCTTCGATAAACCTGACGTTGCCCACGAATACAGCGAATAAGCCGAGCTGCATCAACAGCGTAAGCACCCTGGCAAACTCTAAGAAAAACATCACGATAATCTCAGGGATCAAGTGCCTGATCACTGTCGTGGTTGCGATTTGAAGTTTGGTTTTACCGATGGCGATATCGCCTGTCACGAAGGGTTCCTTTAAAAGTCCCGTTACACGCTCCATAATGACCACGCCGAGCTTCCCGAAACCCACGAATCCTAGAAGAACGACGAATGCAAGGACGGAAAAGCCTTTCGTAAGATTGATGAAGTAGTCCATCTTCAATAGGATGATACAGAGTAACAGTGTGGGAATCGTACCGAAGAATCGGGAAAGCTTATCGATGAGTCCCTGTGCGCTCAAGCTACCAAATCCTGCCGCAAATCCTAAGGGAATGGCGAATACGAACCGGAAAACGACGATCAGTAACGCTAGGGTCATGGTGAGGCGTGTTCCATAGACGATTAATGCCCATACCTGTCTGCCGAGCTCATCCGTCCCCATGGGAATTCCCCACTGTGGTTTAAACGGCGCTTTCTCCAGATGGAACGTGCCATCCTCGGATACATAGCTTCTCATGCCTTCTGTGGCATAGGGATTCGAACGGGTCCATAGGCTTGGAAATAACGCCATGCTGAGAATCACCACGAGGATGATGAGACCGATGCCAAATTGAAGCTTCTTAGACATTTGCCTTACCTCCTCTTCGTTTGACATTTGAAAATGCCCCTAGAAATTTATAGATGCCCACGTAAGTCATATAGAGGATGCTAATGGCGGCGATCATGCTGACGAAGGTCACCTCATCCTTGGTCTTATCTGCGATTAAGACGAAGTTTGCCAGTCCCTTATAATCAAAAAGGAATTCGACGATGATGAGGTTTGAAACCATGACGGATATAAGTCCAGTCAATGAAGCGAAGGAAACCTCCAGCACGGGTGGCATCATGTGTCTTAAATAGAGATTTCTTTTGGGGATTCCCCTGGAAGACAGTGCCATATAGTATGGCTTCTGGCGCTCCTTCATGAAGGTCAAATAAGCCATGCGGCTAATGTAGACAGTGGGCATTATGGCCAATATCAGCCACGGGAACACAAAACCTTTAAGTTCAGGCACTGGAACGATTTTCGATATGGCCACGAAAGTACGATTTGCCACTAAAATCCACATGATTTCGGGCACTGATAAAATCGTAAGACTGACGAAGCTCCTTAAAGCGGAGTCCTGTTTTTCGTTATAGGCGTCAAATAACCCTTTCGCAACGCCCACGATGATGGCAAATAGGGTCGCCGCACCAAACAAGATGAAACTGTTACGTGCTGATAACAACAAGAACTCGATGTTTTCAAAATCAAAGCCTCGTATGAATTGCAACGCGTGCTTAAATGTGAGGGTCATGGAAAAGTTGGAATTGAACGTTCCCGCTTCAAACACGACGTTAAAATTTCGAGGGAGCTTCGTTATGAGGATCAACAGTGCGATGATCGTGACAGGGGTAAGCAGTCCGCCTAAATTTTTTAGCAAGAGGAATGGTGTGCTCATGGTTAGCTGCGGGATGGATTCTTTGAATATCGCAGCCGCATACATGGCAAAAAGGTAAATCGCTAATATCAGTAAAACCAGCCGCTCCTTAGCGGTTAAAACCAGCCATGGGTTCACATCGTAATGTGTTTCTCCAGACCATGCGGAAATCACGGAAATCAGTTGCTCTGGAGATCCAAATGACACTGAAATTCCTTTGATACCATGTTGAGCGAGCGTTCGAATGGTATAATTTGGACTTCTACTACTCGATACTTCGATGTTTAAATCACTAGCGTGCTGTAGGATGCTTGATTCAAGGATGGTTCCCTTTTCTCCAGAACGCCATGAAAACAGAACTTCCTCATCCTGATTAGATCCTAACCCCACTTGTCTGAGATCGATAACCGTGATGGCTTCAGGGGCATATGCTATGCCATCGATATCACCATTAAGCAATCCTTCAATCAGTGCGTTAAATCCCTGATAATCGGTTTGGCTCGCGTTTAAAAACGCGAAAAGCAGGGTCTCATCAGGCTCTGGCTGACCACTAAGCGCATAGACGCGCGATAATTCCAGTGCGTTAGCCATGGCAGAGGCCTCGCTTACGGCGATCTGATCGCGAAGTGCTGAGGTATAGTCGCCTGAATCGTCTAAATCACACGTAAAAACAGTGACACGTTTACTTTTACCAGGGATGATCCCGATTAGATTCTTAGTATCTATCGTTTTAATTTCAATTGGCTGTTTTAGTTTAACATCAGGAACGACGCCATAGACAGTGCCCGTCGGTAATATCTCATCTGGCTCGATGGGATTCGCCATGGCAATTTTCTTTAAACTCGCAAACACCTCTCGTGATATAAAACCAACTGCCATGGTATTTCCTGGTTTGTCAAACAGCATTAAGGATTGAATCGGTATCGCCATATACGGCTGACTTAGATCTGTCTCGCTATAATATAAAACCCCTTTTGCCCCAGTATCCTCCATGAGCTTAAGGCTATCTCCAATTAATGGATTCCCTCTCGTGACGACGATTTTATCCTTAAAATACCCTTCTGGAAATTTGTAAGGATTATTATCCGTAAAAATCAAATCCCCTTCATAATCAGCACTGCCACCAGGCCCCCATGCTACGAATTTATAATCCTTATAAGGGACTAAGCTTACGGGCTCTTTTTCGGCATCCAAAAAATTAAAAATGGACGACGCTTCAAAAAAAGGAACCTGTGCTCTAAAGGGCTGCTCTATTATAGAGAGGCCATTTGATAGAAGTTCCGATTGAACGTAGTCCATGGTCAGTTGATTCTGTGTGGTTCCGGTTTGCCTAGACAAATACGGTGCTTTGGTCAGTTTGGTTAATGTGGCGTAAATTCGTTCACCATCAAATGCATGTGCGTCGAAGTCGTTAGGCTTCGTAATGGTAAACCCCGCAAACAAGATGAGTATGGCGATGGTGACGAGGATAACCCATTTTTTCATGTCGATGTCTCCATATAATAAGTGGTGGAGCGGGTGATGGGAATCGAACCCACACAGCTGGCTTGGGAAGCCAGAACTCTGCCACTAAGCTACACCCGCACACCAATATATTAACATAAATACTCGACTACAAAAAGATTTTTTTAAAAGTAATAGGCATCGACGATTTCACCCGCTTCATAGGACCTTTTTTCGTGTGGAATCATCACATAACCGTTAGAATTAACCAATAGTGTGATCATGCCCGATTTTCCTGAAGTCGGTACCGCAACCCATTCGCCTTCCTTATTTTCAATATGAACCATTTGGAAGGTATCTCGTCCCTTTGCGCCGTAAATCGCTCTCGTCAGTTTTACTGGGATCGCATGCGACAGTGGCACCTGATAGCCCCAAGTTTTGAGGATTTGCTTAGCCAGTAGTTCAAAGACGACGATGGCTGATACGGGATGCCCAGGTAGCCCTATCACAGGTTTATCGCCATGTTTGGCGAGAATCGTCGGTTTTCCTGGTTTAATGGCCATGCCTGCCAGTAAAACACCTTGATCACAAACGTCATCGAGAAGCTCCTGCGTATAGTCTTTTTCTCCGACTGAGCTTCCACCAGAAATCAGCACGAGTTCGGCCATCTCTATGGCTTCTTTTATTTGAGAACGCAACACCTCTTGATCATCGGGTAGAACGCCCTTAAGCAGCACTTTAAAACCAAGCTTCTGAGCGCTGGCCGCTAAAGTGTAGGTGTTGATCTCTCGAATCTGACCTAACGCTAAAGGTGCCGATGAGGTTACCAGCTCATCACCTGTGGAAAGAATCACGACTGTTGGGCTGCTGAGCACCTCCACCTCGTAAACACCTAATGAGGCAAAAGCACCGATCTCATGCACGCCTATAACCCTGCCTGCATCAAGCACCATTTTCCCGATGCTCATGTCAGAGCCGCGTTCGATGATGTTCTCACGTTCGGTTACACCTTTATTAATCGCGACCTGTCCATCTTCTAAAATTTCCGTGTCTTCAATCATGACCATGGTGTCGGCACCTTCAGGAAGCATCCCGCCAGTTGGGACATACATGCATTCTCCTTCACGGATGACGGCATCGGTTTCTTTTCCCATTTGTGCTTTTCCTACAAGCTTAAAGGTGGTTGGGGTACTAAAAAACTTGACAGCATAACCATCCACTGTGGACTTTGCAAATTCAGGAACATTCTCATGACTTACTAATGGACGGCTTAAAACCCTACCAAAAGATGCTTCAAGTGGCACCATTTCACCAGCTTTAGGTCTTTTGCTAAACGTCTTTTCTATAAGCGCCAGTACATGATCGATGGGATTGAGGGCTAAATTTTGTTTCATGAGACACTCCTTAAATCCGGTTTAATTTAACGGCTAAGAAATCCACCGCTTCTTCCGTATTTTACGGCTTGAACTTCGGCCATAATGGCCACGGCGATTTCCTCAGGCGTTTCGCCACCGATATCGAGACCGATCGGGGCATAGACAGCTTTTAGTTTCTCCTCAGAAATTCCCTCTTTCATCAGTTCCCCATAGCAATGTCTAATTTTATTTTGACTTCCAATCATGCCGATATAGCGTACATTTGAATGAATCACCTCACGAAGTGATTCCATGTCATATAAATGACCATGCGTCACGATGACGACACTTGTGTTCTGATCCAGATTAATTTCTGGTTTTGAGCCCACTTCCCAGCAAACCAATTGATCCGCATATGGGAAGCGCTCTTTTGAACAGTACTCAGGACGATGATCGACGATGGTCAGATGATACCCGAGCATCGGTGCTACTTTTGAAAGCTCAAGTCCGATGTGTCCACCACCAAAAACAACCAAACGGTCTTTAACGGCAAAGGTTTTAACGAACACCTCCATCGCACCACCACAGGCCATGCCTAAGGAATGCTCAGAGTCCTTTAGCGTCAGCTCGTATTGGAACGATTTCGAATTATTTTCTTTAATACAAATGGCAGCATCAGCCTTAGCGGTTTCCTCTATTTTTCCACCGCCGATTGTTCCCTCGATCAGTTGCCCGTTTTTATCCACGAGCATCATACTTCCCACATCACGTGGGCTACTCCCCAGAGCGTTTGTTACCGTGACCAATGCCACTTCTACGCCTGCACTTAGGCACTCTGTTAGTTTTTTAAGTACTTTCTCTTCCATCATGGCCTCCTATGCATTAAAGGGGTGTCCTAAAGGACACCCTTCTCATAAAGGTCTTCAATCTCAGCTTCAGAATATCCAAAGAATCGCTGTAAAATTTCAGAGGTGTGCTGTCCAAGAACTGGCGCAGGTGCTACGACTGCCCCAGGTGTTTCAGATAACTTGATGGCGACACCCGGCATTTTAAGTTTACCTGCGATTGGATGCTCTACTTCCACGATCATCTCACGCGCTTTCACTTGCTCATCTTCTAAAACCGCGTCGATATAATTGATCGGTCCATTAGGCACACCATTATCATCGAGGATTTTCATCCATTCTTCTGTGGTTTTACCCATCATCTTTTCAGCGATTAACGGACGTAATTCATCATAATTTTTATTTCTGTCAGGATTTTTTGCGAACTTAGGATCTTCGATTAATGCATCAAGACCCGTTACTTGGCAATAACGCTTCCAGATTTGATCGTTACCAACTGCAACGACGATTTTGCCGTTTGAAGTTTCAAACGGTTCAAACGGAACGATAGAGGTATGTCGATTACCTGCAGGTCTAGGCACTTCACCTGTCACCACATATCGGGCGATGGCATTTTCAAGCATCGCCACCTGGCAGTCGAGCATGGCCACATCGACCTTTTGGCCTACACCTGTGACATTTCTATGATTAAGGGCAGCGAGGGTTCCGATCGCTGTAAAAAGGCCCGCACCGATATCGCCGATAGATGGACCTACTCGTGTCGGTTCGCCATCCTTTTCACCGGTAATACTCATGATACCGCCCATCGCTTGAACCACGCCATCGTAAGCAGGTCTTAAGCTATAGGGTCCTGTGTGGCCAAATCCTGAAGCGGCCGCATAGATAATTTTAGGGTTGATTTCTTTTAGAACATCATAGCCTAGACCGAGTTTTTCCATGGTGCCTGGACGGTAATTTTCTACGATGATGTCTACTTTCTTAACAAACTCTTTTAAGATTTTTTTACCTTCATCTGTCTTTAAGTTGAGCGTGATACTTTGCTTATTTCTGTTTAAGCTCATGAAGTATGCGCTTTCACCGTGCTGATATGGTCCAAAATGTCTAGAGTCATCGCCGATTGTAGGCGTTTCTACTTTTATGACTTCTGCACCCAGGTCTCCTAACATCATGGTACAGTAAGGTCCTGCAAGTACGCGTGTCAAATCTAATACCTTAATGCCTTGTAGTGGTCCCATGAATCAATCTCCTCCATCTAATGATATCCTGTAATATGATTTCCTGTAAAAAAAGCTTACCCACAAGAACCCATCGGTTCCCATGGGTAAGCATGCCCATTACAATTTTAGTGAATTAAGGATTATGCTTCCTCTACGAAAGCGACGATACGGCAGAATGCAGACTCACCACCTTGGAATTTCCAAGGGAAGCAGCCGATTACACAACGCTTGTTGAGGACTTCATCGATTTGGCCACCAACGTTTTCAGCGTGGATGATTTCACCGTATTTCTGGTGGAACATTTGGATGTGCATTGCTTGGTATTGCTCTGGCCATGGATAAACTTCATTTAAAGTCTTACCATAACGCTTTTGGAATGCTTCGTCGCAAGCTTTCGCCTCGCCTGGCTCCCAATCTCTGATCTTCGTGTTCATCGGGTGGTCAGCTGAACCACAGTCAACGCCGATCCATTTGATTTCAAGCTCTTGAGCCCATTTCATGAAATCGAGTGATGGACCAGGGTGTCTAAGCATATATCTTCTTTCATCAGCTTCTGGTTGATCCCAGCCATATTTGTGGTAGCCAGTGTTGATGATAAGGATGTCGCCTTTTTTAACTTCTACTCTATCCATGATGTCTTGTGGTGTATAGATACCCCAATCTTCTGCTTTATCAGAAAGGTCTACGACTACGCCAGGTCCACAAAGTTTCTCAAGTTCAAGAGAAGCGATATCTCTACCAGCAGTATCGAAGTGTAATGGTCCATCAAGATGTGTTCCTAAATGGTTAGAAGCTGTGATGATTTGACCATTGGCACCGTTTGGAGAAAGACGTTTGAAGAATTTCACTTGAAGTGGCTCATATGTTGGCCATGGTGGAGTTAAGTGGCTTGTGTTTTGTGATAAGTCATACATTTTTACATTTTTCCAGAAATTCATAAAATCCTCCTGTAAATTATCATTTTTTAGTATGAGATCAGTTATTCACTGTAATCTGTCAGTTATAATATACCCTCTTGTTCCATTTTAATCACAAATGCTTCTAATGCGTCTTCAAAGCATTTCATCGGTGGTCTAACGAGACCAGCGCCTACTTGGCCCACACCTGCATTTTTATGTGCGATGCCTGTATTGATGATCGGAAGAATTTGTGTTTCCACAACCTTACGGATATCGATACCGGTTGGTGTTCCTCTGAAGTTCAGAACTGGAATCTTATAGGCGACGTTTTCTGCTTCTGTGATTTCATACATCATGGTTGAATAGTTAACCGCGTCTGCTGGTGTTCCACCTACGAACTGAACGATCGCTGGTGCTGCTGCCATGGCAAAGCCACCAATTCCTGATGTTTCAGTGATAACTGAATCGCCGATGTCTGGGTTTCCATCTTCTTTTGTATAGCCTGGGAAGAAAAGGCCGTCGATGATTTCAGCTGGTCCAGTAAACCATCTATCACCTAGCGCTGATACTCTGATACCGAAATCTGTACCATTTCTCGCCATACCGTACACGATGGTCGAGTAAGGGATATTCGCTGCTGGATCAAGCGCACTTTTTGCAGCTGGCATCGTCAGGTTTAAGAAGAAGTGATCGTTTGAATTTAAGAATTTTAAAACGTCAATTTTATCTTCATTTGAGTATGAGGTCATGACGATATAAGGTGCAATTTCTCTAATGAACAGTGATGTACCCGCTTTATTTCTGTTATGGCCTTCATCACCCATCTGAACCACTTGTGCAATCATGGTCTTAAGGTCGATTGGACCGTGAAGTGCTAACGCTTCTTTTAAAACAGGTCCGAGGATAGCTGCCATCCACTTGAGACGTGTGGTAACCTCTTCACCAAATGCGCCAAATCTCAACACTTTTCCTAAGCCTTCATTTAATGTACAGTATGTTCTGTTTCCGAAGGTTTCGTTTTCCACGATCCATACTGGCATGCTCGCCGTAACGACGCCGGCCATAGGACCTACTGCATTATGATGGTGGCATGAATCAAATGTGATTTCACCTGAAGTAGCCAATTTAATCGCTTCAGCTTCATCAGCTGCGAGGCCTTCATAAATTAAACCGCCGATGATTGCGCCACGTAATGGTCCGCTCATTCTATCCCATGTAATTGGAGGGCCTGCATGAAGGATTGTTTTTTTCGTCATTCCAGGTATATCATTTAATGCAACACCGATTCCAACTACTTTTGGTTGTGCCTTCTGAATTCTGTCAACAGCTTCAGCATTGGCCTTATTTATCAACTCTTGCACGTGATCATCTCCTCTACTTTTTAGTATTTAAACGCTTGAGTAATGCTAGCATTTTTGGATTTCCACCAGCTCTAGGTCTCCAGTTCATGTGAATGGTTTCAACCTTTTGAGCCTTTAAGTCATTATAAAAAGATTCCAGACCCATGTTAACCACTTTGAGGTCTTGTTTGAAAAGTTCATTGATACGACTCATCTTAAGCCTCCTTCTGTGCAAGGGCATGCATCATTTTACCCACGAGTCGAACGGCTTGTGCATTGGACGGCATAACGATGACGCCTTCCGCTTCAAGCTGTTCCTTTGATGATTCAAAGCCTTGAGGATCGCCTGATGTACCTGTGATCGATGCGACGTATACCACTGGTGCATCTACTTTAGCTTTAAGCTTGCGTACGGATTCAGCCACTTCCCCAGCTGGATTTTCATGTGAGCCATAGCCGATAACCACGTCCATGAGAACGATAGCCGTACTTTCATCGATGTCTTTAAGCATCCTTTCCGTACGTGTAGAAGGATCGATCATCGGGTGAGGTCTTCCTACTGTAAACTGGTCTTCACCAAGATCTAAACAAGTGTGTTTTCCAGTTACGTTAAGATTTTCGAGTTCAAATTCTGGAGAGAGTGGAATATTTGAGTAGATGCCACCAAATTGGTTACCCAGTAATTTCATGGCTTCATCTGCAAGTGTACCCCCAGTGTAAAGGCCTCTCAGGAATTTCTGTGATGGTTTTAAGCCCGAGACCGCATGATCGACGATTTTCGAAATCTCAGCATCGCTCATTTCGAATCCTGCAAAATCTGCTGCTGTCTCGCCGTTTGCAGCCGCTACAGCCTTATAAGCCGTATCTTCAAGTGAAATACAAGGAATTGCACCCGCTTTTCGGATCATTTCAATATCGCCACCGATAAAGTCCACCACAACTGGCTTGGATGTTTCACTCACTTTTTTAAGAATCTTCTCCGCCACTTCTGGTGCAGGTGGCTTAGAGATAAGGACGATTACTTTAGTCTCTGGATCCGCGATAAGGGCATCAAATGCTTGAAGCATCATTAAACCACCGATTTCTGACTTCAGGTCTCTACCACCGGTACCAATCACTTGAGAAACCCCCGACCCCAGGCGATCAATCAATGATGTCACTTCTTGTGTACCCGTTCCTGAAGCACCAATCACGCCGATAGGTCCTCTTTTTACCACGTTGGCAAATGCAAGCGCGATACCGTTAATGATCGCTGTACCGCAGTCTGGTCCCATCATTAAAAGACCTCTATCAACTGCCTTCTGCTTAAGCTTTTTCTCTGCTTCTACTGAAACGTTATCAGAGAACAACATGACGTGGATGTTTTCTTCAAGTAATCGATCCACTTCATCCTCTGCATACTGTCCAGCAATTGAAACGACTGCCAAATTTAACTCTGGAATCATACCCTTTGCTGCATTAAGTGTTACTGGCCGATAGACACTATCCCCGGACGCCTTTTTCTGCGTCAACAGTCTAGCAACCGTCTCAACCACCTCTGCCATCACTTGTTCATTAGAAACTTCAGCAGCGATAAAAAAATCGTTTGGTGACAAACCGTCGATTGCCTCACCGCCGAGTCCAAGATTTGATGACAATTCCTTGTTCAGATCCGTGCCCATTCCTACGAGCACTTCAGCAACGCCTTCAATTTGCTTAATTTCCTTAGAAATAAGCATTAAAGTGACTGAATCGTAGTAGGCATTTTTTCGGATGTCATAAAGAACCATTTTTAAAGCCTCCTTATCGATTAAACGCTCGACTCAATAGGATTCTCTGTGCGCAATAGATGCCAAACAGAAAATCAGTACCGGAAGATGCGCCATTATTGATTACTGCAATTGCTTTCTCTCTCACTTGATCGCCATGATCACTATAAATGGTTTCGATTAGGTTACGATGTGCGGATGCAATTCTACCCTTTGAAGCATTTTTCAGCATGGCTTCACTGACCGTCGTCGTCTTCGAAATACAGGAATTATATATTTGTGCTGTCATTTCGCGAATTCTTGGCTGGTCTTGATTATTGATGATGGATTCCAGGTAAAGTGTAATCATCATCCCCATTAAGAAATCGTCGGAGGATGGTGTTAACCCAGGTCCAAATCCAACAAACCTTGGAAGGATATTAACCAACATTTCGTACTCTTTGTTTTTCAGGTGCTTGATCAATGTGATAAACACCTCTTCTATGAACTCGGTATACGTGTTATTTTTAGGAAGACTCATTTGGGAGGGTTCAATTTGAAGTTGCTTTTCGAGTACTTTGATCAGTGGTAACAAACCACCGTTATCCCCCTTATAGAGCAATGCTTCTCTAATAATATCCGCACATGCCATAAATGTATGCGGATCATATTTCAACGCATCGGTCTCGAAATCGGCTTGCCATACGTCTGCTGCCATGAACTCCAATTGCCAATTGAGGCGTTTAAATGAAATTTTACTGTCCGTTACCATTACGATGTCATCTGATACCATTTTCTTAACGACTGATCGATTGAAGGGAGCTTGCAACGTCATCGGTGCCATCATTTTATTCTCAGAAATCAAGGTGATGAGTTCGCCTTGATGATCGATTAAATTGATCACATCTTTGAAGATGGAATGCACCCTTGCTTCAAAAGGTGCTGAATCGGTCAGATAGTTTTTTAAGTCTGACGCAATCATTTTTACGTGCATAGTTTCTCCTTACTTTTGGGCATCTAATTTAATAACATCTAATATTTTTAATGCAATATGGACATTTAACGACACATTTTGATCATTTAAGTCGATATTGCCGATTTCTTTTATCCGCTGCATACGATAAATGACGGTGTTGTAATGGGTAAACATTTCTTCTGAGACTTTTTTTAGGTTGCAGCCACATTTGTAATACATCTTTAACGTATTTAGCAGTTCTGCATCCTTTTCTCGGTCATATTTCACGATATCACCAAGTATTTCCATGAAAAACTGCACCAGCTCCGGTTGAATCGTCTCATTCGACAGAATACGATAGATCCCCAAGTCATCAAAGTGAAGCATGCGCTCCTTTTGATTACCGAGAGATAATTTTTGAATAGCACGCTCAGCCTCAAGCCTACTTTTATAAAGTGAGTGAATTTCTTTATACACCCGCCCCATACCTACAAGCAGTTTTGACTCTAAACCCTCTAATTTAGCAAAGTTGACGAAATCCTTTGTGAACTGGATCATTTCACCTTTAACAAGCTCTTGGTTCATAAAAGGATCAAAACCTATCATAAAAATGACGCGATCACTTTTATTACCATAGATGAGTTCGCCTTTATGATAGCGCTGCATGCGTTCGACGACACTCACTAGCTTTGCATTCATCTGCTTAATGATTTGCGAGTTGTTAGGCGTCATCCGCACTTCAGTGGCGTTGTCTTGGACTTTCGCTAAAACCACACCATAGGCTTTCGTTTTATTAAATTCAAAGTAGTTGAGTTTTTCGATGGCTCTGATACGATGGCTTTCCTGATCGGATAAAAGCTCCTCGATAAACTCAATTTTGTGTTTATTTTCATTTTCGTAAATAGACAATTTTTTAGCTGAATGAAGGGCAATCAAAGACGCCGCTGCTTCAATCATAAAAAGTGTCTTCTCTGCCACTTTTTCATCGATGTTCCAAATGATGACGTGTCCATAAAGGACATCTCCCGAATAAATGGGAATCATCAATCGTTTGACTTCGATATCAAAAATGACATCGGTATAGGCTTCAATCCCTTGACTTTGATAAACCCGTTTAAACTTACCTTGTTTAGTCGTTCGCATGGATTCAATCAAATCCGTTAGTGCAATCTCGAGGCCAGGCTCACACACCAACGTGTACTCCTTAAAAAGCTCTTCAGTAATGGCCACCGGCGCATCCACCACTTGATGGATCATGGTGGCAATTTCTTGTAGGTCGCCACCCTTTAGCATGATTTCTTTTAGGCGATTATTAAACTGGTCGATTTGAACGAGCAAACTGGCTTGATTGTTTACGATCGTCGTGAGTATCGCCGTTATTAAATCACTGAAAGAAACCTCTTGAGGAATGGAAATAATGGGAAACCCTAATTTGTTTGATAATTCGATAACAGATGCAGGCAGTTCTTCGATATAGCGTTTCATCTTAATCGCCATTCCCACGACGCCTATACTGTTCATCTTCGGAATCATTTCTCCTAGACGCTCGACGTTGTCCTTTATGGAATACGCTGTCGTCATTAGAAACTCTCCAGGTTGGAGCCAGGGCATAATATCTGGAACTTCCATAACGTTAACTTTCGTTACGCTACGGTTAAGTCCATTAAATCCGCTGATCACTTCGAATCCCTTAAATACATCGAGTGCGATGACTTCACTAAGTTGAACTCCCATCTTATTCTGCATGGCAACCTCCTAATAACATTATACTTAATTTTCCGTAAAAATTTCACGTTACTTTTTGTTATTAGGATACAATAAAAACCAAACTTAATCAATGAATCATTGTGTTATAAAAACAAACAGTGCCAGTAATAAATTACTGGCACTGAGGGTTAACGGGAAGTTGGTAACTATTCTGGTAATACGACGTTTAAGAAGATACCTACGATTGCTGCAAGCGCCATACCTTCAAGGCTAAGTGACATTGCGCCGATAGAAATCGGAAGAACTGCGCCACCTAAACCTAAAACGAGGATTACAGCTGCGATGATAAGGTTTCTAGACTTAGTAAAGTCAACTTGGTTCTCAACAAGTGTTCTCGCACCAATCGATGCAATCATACCGAAGAGAACGATAGAAATACCACCAATAATTGCAGATGGAATGGTAGAAATTAATGAACCGAGTTTAGGGATAATGCCGAGAATCATAGCAAATACTGCAGCAAGTTGCATGATTTTAGGATCCCAAGCTCTAGTAAGTGCGAGTACGCCAGTGTTTTCTGAGTAAGTCGTATTTGCTGGTCCACCGAACATCGCTGATACGGAAGTCGCAATACCATCACCCATTAATGTTCTAACAAGGCCAGGCGATTTCAAGAAGTCTTTTTTAACAGTTGCACCGATAGCGATAACGTCACCGATGTGCTCAACCATCGTAGCAAGTGCGATAGGCGCAACGACTAAGATGGCTTCAAGGTTGAATTTCGCAAGCGAGAAGCCAGGCATTCCAACCCAACCCGCTTCTTGAACAGCTGTGAAATCAACTTTGCCGAGTACCACAGCTATGAGGTAAGTTGTAATTAAACCAATAATAACTGGGATAATTTGTAAAAATCCTTTAGCGAAAACGCTGACTACTGTAACCACACAGAATGCGATAACAGCCAGCAACCAATCAGTAGAAGCCATATCAATCGCTACAGGTGCTAATTTAAGACCGATAACGACGATGATTGGTCCAGTAACCACTGGCGGGAAGAATTTAACGACTTTTTCAGTACCGAAAACTTTAATAAGTGCAGCGAGAATCAAGTAAATCAAACCTGCGATTACGATACCGCCACGGGCATACTCAAGACCATGTGTTTCAGCAACTGCCAAAATCGGTGCGATGAATGCGAATGAAGAACCTAAGAATGCAGGTACTTGACCTTTTGTAATCAAGTGGAAAATAATAGTACCCACGCCTGCTAAGAATAATGAAGCAGATACGTTTAAGCCTGTGATGATCGGTACGAGTACTGTAGCGCCGAACATCGTGAATGTGTGTTGAAGCCCCAATGTTAAAAATTTACCCTTGCTTAACTGGGTAACGTCTTGGATTGCATGATCATTAATTGCCATAAAAACCCTCCCCTATTTTGTTCTTCTCCGTTAACCTAATTTCTTTATTTTAGCGAACCCATGCCGAAACATGAGAAACACTCGCTAACGCGGATTGCATTTCATCTTCTTATTATATTATAAACTTTTGTAATATGAAATCTCATTATTGTAATAGACTAAATATTTATCATTTCGTAATATTTAATTTGGTGCTAGGCACTAATAGGTCCAGTCGATTATTGGCATGCGTTTTATTTGCGAACCGGATGATTATTTTGTATCCGTTCCTGTGCAAGGTTTACAGCCTTTTGGATTCCTTCATAACCCGTACACCTACACAGATTACTACTTAGCCAATCATTTTTTTCATTCTCATCTGCATCTGGCCTAGTTTCCAGAAGGGCATAGGTGTTCATAATAAAGCCTGCAGTACAGTATCCACACTGAAAACCGCCCATTTCATGAAACGCCTTTTGTACTTCTGAATCTTTAAGCCCCTCAACAGTGATCACTTTTTTTCCGATGGCTTCCACCGCTAAAACTAAGCATGACTTAACTGGCACACCCTCTAGTAAAACCGTACATGCCCCGCAATCTCCATTTTCACAGCCACCCTTTGGCCCCATGATGCCAGCCTGCTCTCTCAGAACTCTAAGCAGAGATTCTCCAGGACGCAATACAACTGGACACTCTTCTCCATTCACATGGAGTAACGCTTCGCTTAATCCGTGTATAACGATCATGAGACCACCTCCAGCCATTCGGTAAGTGCAGTTTTGAGCAGATGAACGCGATACTCTGCTGAGCACCGTTCGTCTGTTTTTGCTTGATGGATAAGACCATCCACAAGTGCTTCAAGCGAATGCTTAATCGAATTAAATTCATCAATCGGCATCATCTTATATACTGGAAAACTGGCAAACCCAGAAAGTCCTATTGTCACTTGATTCTCGGTTGCCATCGCCACCATGTGAACCGTGGGGTAATCAACGCCGATCGATTCTGTAAAACGCCTATGAAAGTTCCATTTGAAGGCTCGTTTCGGTAGTATAATTTGATAAAGTAATGCATTATTCGTTAAGAGCATTCGTTTATCAAAAATTTCACTGAGTTTTTTCCTTATGAGCTGCCCCTCTCGAAGAACGACCACCTCTACATCCATCCCGATTAGAGGTAAAACAGCCTCTCTATAAGGTAATCTACCACATAGATTTCCCCCGATGGTTAGAACGTTTCTTATGGTACGGTCAGCAATTTTTCCACAGACTTTAGCAAGTAAGCTATCTGGCATTTGATCGATGATCTGATTTAAAGGGACTGCAGCACCGATAACCCACTCATCGTTTGTTTCGGTGATATCTGTCAGCGCCTGAACTCCTTTGATGTCTACCAGTGCATCGGTTTGGAGCTTGTTTTGTCTCAGAGCTGATACGATTTCAGTACCTCCAGAGTAGTAAGTGAACCTTACCCCTTTATCACTTAACGCTGTCACACACTGAATAAGCTCTTCAACCGATTCCGGTTTATAGTAAACTAAATCCGCTGTAATAATCATCGTTTGACCTCCTGCGCTTTTTTCCAAAGACGTTCTGGGGTTATCGGAATCTGACTGACAGTTGTACCGGCCACACGGGATAATGCATTTGCGATAGCACCGGGCATACCGATGACAGACTGTTCGCCAAGTCCTCTAGCGCCGAATGGACCATCATACTGAGGCGACTCTAAGAACTCCACTTCATATTTGGGGGCTTCTGTCATCCGCATGATTTTATAATCGCGAAGACTGTCGTTGCTGATTTGTCCTCGGGTGTTCCATTTAAAACCTTCAAAAACGGTATACCCGATACCCATGGCCATCCCGCCGATGATTTGACCTCGGGCCATCTCGGGATTCACAACCTTCCCCACGTCAATACAACAAACAGCCTTGTTTATTTTATAGTGATAGGTTCTCAGATCCACTTCGATTTCCACACCTTCAGCACCCAAAGTCCATTCTAAATCAGGATGTCCTTCGCCAGTGAGCGGATCAATATCGGTGAGTCCTTTTGCGATATATTTGCCCACGCCGATCACCTGTCCTCTAATGGCATTGCCGTTTGGATAAACATAGCCTAGTGCGATCTGTGACATGGATAGGCCATGCTCCGGTTCATCCTCCACAAACACGCGTCCATCAGCCACGACGAGATCACGCGGTGGTACTCGTAATACCTCAGATGCCGTTTGTTTAAACTGAGCAATCGCGTCTTCACAAGCTTCAATCAAAGCGACGCCTGCCATCATGAGTCCTCTACTGGCAGCTGTCGCCCAATCACTAGGTGAGATTCGCGTATTGACTTCAAGCTCAACGTGAATTTTATCTAGAGGTAGCTTAAACATCTCTGCCGCAATTTGAGTGAGTCCCGTTTTCGTTCCCTGACCGATTTCCACCACACCTGTGTGCACGTTTACGCTTCCATCGGCGTTAAAGGTGACGATGGCACCTGCATCGGTATTCGTCGGCATAGCCGGCGCTTTCCATAGGCCACTGATACCTTTAGTGAGGACGCGGTGCTCATCAAGTTTGATAACTTCACCGATATTGCCACCTAGGAGCGCTTCTACGCGTAGTAAACAGGTTTCTAGATCACCCGTACTCCTGTTGAGCTTACTTTGCCCTGGCGTCGTATCTCCAGGTTTAATGGCGTTAATCCGCCTAAACATAGCTGGGTCCATGTTTAGCGATTTAGCTAATAGCTCCATCCCACTCTCTATGGCGAAGCCCATTTCTATATGACCAAATCCCCTATATGCGGTTGCAAATGGTAGATTCGTATAAACACAAAGCGAATCACATGAGACATTATCAACGCGGTAAGGTCCCGTACATGAAATGGCAGCCGCACGACTTACATTGACAGCATAATCTGCATAGCCACCACTATTAAAGGCATAGTAAAGGTCCATAGCCGTTAGCTTCCCTTCGGCATCGGCACCCATCTTCACTTTTGCCGATAAACCGATGTGCCCTGGAGACGTTACCAAATCCTCTTCCCTGCTATTTACTAGCTTAACGGTTCGTCCACCCACTTTTTTAGAGAGGATATAGGCGAGTCCCTCCAGCTGGATGCCCGCTTTACCACCAAATCCACCGCCCACCAGTGGTGCTTTAACCACGAGTTTGCCAGGATCGATTTTAAAAAAGGTGCTCATAAGTCCCTTCACTACAAATGGCGCTTGTGTACTGGAGGTAATCAAGATATCACCTGACGATTTAATTTCTGCGATGGCGATGCGTGGTTCCATGGCCACGTGATCACCTGGTGGAATATGAACCTCCGTTTCGATGATATGCGTCGCATTTTTAAAACCAACTTCGATATCGCCTTTTCTGATGCGCGTACGATTGGCGATATTCGTGCCTGGCTCTGGATGGATGGGCGGAATATGACTGTAATCTGCCATGTGCTCATGAATAACGGGTGCACCCTCTGCTAATGCTTCTACCGGTGATAATACAGGTTTTAATACTTCATACTCAACCTTAATGAGATCACGGGCTTTACAGGCTTGACGATACGTGCTCGCCACGACGGCTGCTACGACTTCACCATAATAACGAACCACCTCTCTCGCGATGGGTGGTTTGTCACATAAATAGAGACCAAGATTTTGATTAAAATCCTCTCCCGTTATAATGGCTTTTACGCCCGGTTGTTTTAGTGCTTCAGAATAATCGATTTTAATGATGCGCGCATAAGCATGTGGGCTCGTTTTTAAAGCGCCATGTAGCATGTGCGCAGAGTGATCATCGTTTGCATAACGAATACTGCCCCTTACTTTATCCGGGCCTTCTTTTCTCAGTGGTGATTTACCGATTTGCTGCATCTCATTCATAATTCCCCCTGAATTATCTATGACTTGCGTATCGACCTCTAAACTTACTGATATCATCTAAACTCAATCCCATTTGAATGATGCCTGGCTCATCAGTCCTAGCAAGACCGACGAATTTGAACACCTTGCCATCGATGTCACGGACCATCATGGCTTGCGCGACGCGATGCTTAGGATTTTTTAAGATAGCATAAAATGGATAGGCTTGTGTTTCAGGATTATCCTCAATGGTGAATCCAATCCCCATGGGGTTATTAGATAAAACGGTGACACCCTTCGCGTTGGTGATATAGAATTCCGAAATCCCCGTCTGTTTAGAAAATTCCACTAAAAAGGCGTTATCGATTTTTTTGCCCTTCATAATCGCTGCTAAATGTTCGCCAGTTTCAAACAACTCCACATTTAAAGCATCATCAAACTTCTTAACGAAAGCGTTAAGCTTGTTCGATACGCCTTTGATCGTCTGCGCGAGCACTGCATTATCCCGAGTTTTATGACGATGAACTTCTACATCTCTTCCCGCTTCTTCTGTGGCGCGTTCAGACTCGGCAGCGATACCAGCCAGTTTGTCCACGTTGCTGGCGAGTGTTTCTGTCGCCTGTAATTGCTCGTTGATGCTCAGCGTTATATTTTTGATAAATGAAAGCATGCCTTCGGCACCTTTCACCATGTCATTAAGATTTTCAACCGCTTGAGTGTTCGCATTTTTTAGTGCTGTGGTCGTCTCCACACTGGCGTTGATTTCATTAACCACAGATCCCATGGAAAGCGCAACCTCGCGGATGCGTCCTTGAATATCCGTGGCAAGCCTTGAGCTTTCATCAGCTAGCTTCGTTACTTCGTTAGCAACGACTGCAAAACCTCTACCCGCTTCACCAGCACGCGCGGATTCGATGGAAGCATTAAGCGCTAGAAGATTGGTCTGCTCTGAAATTTTAGTAATGCCTGACGTCATGTTTTGAATCATTTCAAACAATTGTTCAAGCTGAATGACTTGATTCATGGCATTCGATAGCTTATCGGAAATCACATCGATGCCGTCTAGTGCTTCTAAAATCGTGCTACGACCTGTTTGGATCGTTCTTAGCGTTTCTTCAGTCACTTGCATATAATCCTGACTGTCATTGGCCATTTGATCGTTTGCACTTTGAAGCTCCTCTGAAACAGAAGCGTTCTCCATGGATGCCCCGGCGATATCGTGCGAGTGATGCTTGATGGTGCGAATTTGCTCCTCGATCATCGTCATATGCTTGAGTGAATCATCTGAATTTGACCGTAGCATATGAGATTGCTTTGCAAGGTCCAGCTCTGACTGTAGCATGTTAAAAAGCCAATCCTTCATGGTCTTTTGAAGCTTCATGATCGCTGATTCAAGTTCACGACTTCTTCCACTAACCAATTTCTGATCGCATTCAGCTAAGAAATTTCCCTGTGCATATTTTTCAAGTAACACTTTTAAAGCCACATCATCCTTCCTCTGACGCCTATTGATGAACACTAAAACGCCAATCCAAAACAATGATGCACAAACCACACCTAATATCAGCATAAAACCTCCCCTTATTTATCCTGCTAAAACCCTCTCGGTATCATACGCACCGCTTCTATGGACTCATACCCAAAAGCGATTTCAATTAACGTCTCTTCAGTGAAAGGACGTCCTAAAATTTCAAGCCCTATCGGCACACCTATCGGCGCTTCCTCACTTGGCTCAGAAAAACCTGCTGGTACACAGATGGATGGATAGCCCGTCACACTGCTTAGTACGCCATTTCGCTCTAGCTGTGAGCTCCCAGCCTTACACACCAACTGCTTTTGGTGAGGATAAACCATCGCTACGATGCCTTCTCTCTTAAAGATTTCATCCAAATGATTTCTCACATCTTCTTGAGAGGCGATTCTTTTTTGGTAAGCCTCAGTTGATGTTGACAATGTCAGCGCTTCTTCGATATTTGATCTCACGCCTGGATGTGTTAAACCACTATCGTAAATCGCTTGCATATCTCGATAGGGCATATGCGCAGGCAGTGTCTTTAAATACTGATTCAGATGGTCCTTAAAATCGTGAAGATGGACACTGACTTCTTTTACCAGATAGCCCGTGTCGATGGCATCCTCCAAGTAGACGATTTCTGCACCGGCATGCTTCATCTTTTCGATAGCGTGATTTACAGCACGGTTGGTTGACTCATGCCAAGCTTCTGCACCAAAAAGGGATTTTAGAACGCCGATACGCTTACCATTTAAACCATTTGGATCAAGGTGCTTCGTATAATCGTCGATTTTATAATCGTTTTGTGCTTTCGTAATCGGGTCTTCTGGATCGTAGCCCTTCATGATTTCCAGTGCGATCGCTGCATCTGCCACTGATCGTGTAAGCGGTCCTGCTGTATCCTGTGTATAAGAATAGGGAACGATGCCACTACGGCTTAGTAATCCTAAGGTAGGTCGGATCCCCACTAAGTTATTAGCAGATGCCGGTGAGCGAACCGAGTTGATGGTGTCTGTTCCAAGTCCCAGTAACGCATAGTCTGCAGCTATTCCAGCACCAGTTCCACCACTTGATCCACCTGGCGTTCTGGTGAGGTCGTAAGGGTTATAGGACTGTCCTAAAACAGAACTGACCGTTTCACCCCAAATAGCAAATTCGTGAAGATTTGCTTTTGCTACGACGATACCACCCGCTTTTAGTATTTTATCTAGAATAAAAGCATCCTTCTCCGGAATAAAGCCTTTGAGCGTCATACTTCCCGCTGTGGTTTCCATGCCAGCAGTTTCGAAATTATCTTTGACTAGAACTGGAACGCCGTGTAAAGGTCCGATAAGTCCCTTTTCTTTTAATAGCAAATCCATTTTTTCTGCTTCATCAAGGGCATCCGGGTTAATCATAATCACTGCCTTAATCTGATCGTCAAAGGTTGCAATACGATCTAAATAGTACTGCGTTAATGCCTTACACGTTATCGTGCCTTCCAACAGCGCTTTATGGTATTTTTCAATCGTCATTTCATGACAATTCATCACAGTCATGGTATCCTCCTAAATATTGCACATTTCAAGCTGAGTGCGCATAGTTCTTCTATATACCATATTACACTAATTTAACAAAATTTCGTTATAAAAATCAACCTAATTTAAGTAAAATATTTGTTATAACAATACAACCACAAAAAAGCCCTAGTAAAGTTTTATGCTTCACTAGGGCTTTATCAATGATTAATGTCTGTAATTAGAAATTCACCACATTTGCAGGTGGGAAAACGACGATCAAAAGCATTTTGAAACGTTCTTTTGCTAAGAGTGCATGTGGAATACCTGCCGGCATCACGATGGTTTCTCCAGCCTTAACATTAAAGACGTCTTCACCTATAGTGATTTCAGAAACGCCATCCAGTATATAGACCATGGCATCACCATGTGATGCATGTGAGCTGATTTCCTCGTTTTGATCAAATGCGAAAAGCGTCATGTTCATATGCTTATTTTGGGCGAGTGTTCTGCTGACCACTTGACCGTCTTGGTAATTGACTAAATTAACCATTTCTAAAGGGGTTGAAAAATCGATATTTTTAATCATTTGGCTCATGTTGTCCTCCGTAGGGTTTAATATTCTTACGACTCTTATAAGTTTAATATACCCTATAGTGGCCAATTAATCCGTCACAATGGTTACTTTTTACAAAACAACACTTATTCACCTAAAAACGAAAAATGCATATAGTCGTTACTCATGGACCAAGCATCGCCGCCCCATGAAAATCCATATTTTTTAAAAGCGGTCACCACATCACCATACGGTTTAATGGAATATGGGTTCTCGCCTGGTTTCCAGAACGAACCTGCCACGATCGTCCCATCTTTTCGAATCATGTAATTCTCGTTTGCATTAATGTCGATAGCAAGTCCCCAGCGATGCTCAGAAGTAGGACTCTGACGCCACGAGTAGCCACCGATATCCTTTATCGGATACTTTTCAGGACCTTCATAAATTTCTTTGAATATCTGTTTCACGGTTTCCGCGATGGCCTTATTTACCATCACGCTTCGCTTTCCAGGCACCTTTGAGCCTGATGCCGTTAGCACCCAGATATCTACCGTCAACATGGTCATCGCTGCTTTCGCAATCTCAGCAGTGGCATACTTAGGCGCTTCAGCCGATCCAAATACCAGCGCATACTTTACTGAGTTATTACCTAATCTAACCATTAACTGCTCAGGTGTTAGGAACTCACGGTCATTTCTATAACCCCCTCTAGAGGTGGTGTTATACTGCCATAGATTACTGGAAAGGTCACTGGAGGCTTTCGCACGCTCGCCCATATAATCGTATGCGATTTGAATGTAAGCCACAGCCTCTTCACTGGTGATATAGCCCTTCGGATTCAGTAAAGCGCCTTCGTTTTCACTAATAACGCCAGCCGTCATCATGGCATAGATGGGTTTCATGGCCCATAAACTCAATTGGTTTGCGTCCTTAAATCGCGTTTGAATCGCATTTACGGCATCAATCGCCTTCGGATCCAGTGTCGCATCACTTTCATCAAATCCCACTAACATTTCATGAAGCATGACGAAGAGCTCTTCTCTCGTAATCAATCCGTCTTTATGAAATTCCTTTTTTGAATACGTGGTGGCGATTTCGTACAGCGAGCTCTTATTCGCCGTCGGTGTTTCTACTGAAGAATTCCAGTTCCATCTACTCGACCAATCGGAATTACGCCAGTTTTCAAAGGACCTTGATTCACCCTCTTTATTCTCGTCATCCGCGAAAGTAGGAATTCCACTTATCATAATACTAAATACCATGACAATGGCCACTCCTTTTTTTAGTAACCACTCTATTTTTTTCATACATCGCTCCTCATCAAATCCAGTAACCATAAGCAAATTCATTTTCATTTTGTAATGATTACTTTATCTTAACATTTTTGAGGTAACTGAAAAACCCGCTTAGCCTATATTGTGCCTAATCGGAACGATGTAGGGACCAAAGTCCCGCGGTTACTTCTCCACCCAAATCGCAATCGCCGCTTTAATGTCGAGAATCGATGACCCCGACATGGAGAACTCGTCGAGTCCCATTTCAAGTAAGGTCTCTGTGGCGCGCAGGTCCCCCGCCATTTCACCACACATGCCACACCAGATCCCCGCCTCATGCGCGGCGTCGATGGACATTTTAATCAGTCTTAATACCGCGGGATTCATAGGATCATAGAGGTGTGAGATATTTGCGTTCATGCGGTCGACTGCCAACGTGTACTGGATGAGGTCATTGGTACCAATACTGAAAAAGTCCACTTCCTTCGCCAGCTGATCTGCAACGATCGCAGCCGATGGAATTTCGATCATGATGCCCACCGGAATCTCTGCATTAAATGCAAGTCCCTCTGATTCGAGTTCAGCCTTACATGCGTTGATGATGGCTTTCGCCTCTAAAATCTCGTTTACGTTACCAATCATCGGTAGCATGATTTGAACGTCACCATGAGCACTCGCTCTTAATAGCGCCCTAATCTGCGCTTTAAATAAATCCACATGTTTAAAGCAAAGCCTGATGGCGCGAAGTCCTAAGAATGGGTTCATCTCAGCATCGATGGGCAGATAGCTCAGCTGTTTATCGCCACCGATATCCAACGTTCTGATGACCACCGGTTTTCCAGCCATACGCTCAGCTACCGTTTTATAAATCTGGTATTGCTCTTCTTCCGTCGGCGCTGCATCGCGGTCCATAAATACGAACTCTGTTCTAAAAAGACCGATGCCATCGCCACCATTTTCAAGTACGGCATCCAGGTCCTTCACAGAGCCGATGTTACCTGCGACGAGGATTTCTCTGCCATCCGCATAACTGAAATGACTATTTTTATAGCGTTTCATTTCCTCGCGTTTTTTGAGGAAGGCTTGTTTTATGCCGTCATACTTAGCGACTGTCTCCGCATCCGGGGTCAAATAGATTTCACCCATTAGGCCATCGACGATGATGGGCATCCCATCAGCCACTAATGAGGTAATATTTCCCGTACCAACCACCGAGCATATTTCTAAGCTTCTGGCCATAATGGCGCTGTGAGATGTAAAACCACCGATGTCCGTTACAAATGCGATGACTTTATCGCGGTCTAGGCCAGCAGTGTCAGAGGGGGTCAAATCGTGTGCCACGACGACCGTATTTTCAGGCAGATCGGAAAAATCATCTGAAATGCCTAAAAGATTCCGGATAATGCGATTGCCCACGTCCTCGATGTCCGCGGCGCGTTCCCTCATGTAGTCATTATCCATGCTTGCGAAGAGGTTTTTATAAAAGCCCTTCACCTGCTCTGTCGCTGCCGGCGCACGTAATCCGTCATTTTCGATGGCTTCCATAATGGCACCTGCAAACTCTGGATCCTCTAAAAACATGGCGTGGCTGTCGAAAACCATGGCTTCATGCTCGCCCATGCTCTTCAGTGCCTTTTCCTTTAAAACGCCTATTTGCGCTTTTGCGTTTTCGATGGCTTTTTTAAACCCAGCCAGTTCTTCCACACGGTCAGTGGATGGCGTCGTATCGATCACGATTTCTTGATGCTTTAATATCCTAACGGTTCCTATCGCGATGCCTTTTGATGCTGCAATCCCCTTAATCATTTGTTGCCCCCTTATGGTCACTTAAATTTATAATTCGTAGGTCGTTATAAAACGCGTCATGATTTCCATGACTGCGTCAAAATTTCTCGCATTAATGAGCTCATAAACCCTTTGGACATTACCTGTTAGTACGCGTAATAGGTTTAGCGTCTGAAAAGGCATGCGCTCATGCTGGCTTGCGATGTTTAGAAGCACCAGCTGACAGACCTCCTTATCCCAAATAATCGGATGCTGTAACACGCATATGGCGATCTTAGGCGTCGTATCCGCTGGTAGGAGGTTATGTGGAAGCGCCACTGCGTTTCCGCGTTCGGTTGAGGACCAATCCTCACGTTTGATAATCGCCTCAACTACCCCTGTATCATGTTCAGGATCCGATTCTAAAAGCGCATTGCTTAGAAAAGCCAGTACCTCTTCTTTATTATGGGCTTTGAGACCAGAAAAAAAGAGCTTTCGATCAAAATGCGAAAGAAACTGAGAGGATTCCAGCTGGCGGTTAGTAAAATAGCGCTTTAGACGCTGAATATCCCCTTCAGTAAAGAAAAAATTGACGCGAAGCACGTCGATTTCCACTGAAAACTGTACCGAAGGAATATCGGTGATGATGACATCATAGCCAGATAAATCAAGGTATTCGAGCTCGTAAATTTCAGCGGAATGAATACGCTCTATATAGCTTCCAAATGAAGCATTTAAAGCTTCCACGAACAAATCCACCGCATTTCTACCGCTAGATAAAACGATCATGATCCTGGATTTCACATTTGAAAATAGCGTATGGTAAAACTGATAAAAACGGTAACTGAGATAGGCGATTTCCGTCTCTTGTACTGGTAGGCCCAATTGCTCTGAAATCCAGTCACTGGCGATAACGGCGTATTCAAAAGACGGATTGCTTCCCTTGCTTTCAAGGATCCCTACATCCCTTTTCTCAAGACCATACTTCAAACGGTAAAACATCCCTCTTAAATGTTTGGCCATGGCCACTTCTAGTTTGTCTTCCAAAAACGGAAGCCCTAGCTTTTCCTCTAAATAGCTGAGGAGCCGTTTGCTATAATCCATGTAAAGCGCTTCTCTGAGGACGGAGAAGGGTTCCTCTTTCATCATGTTCCGCCTCGAAATAATGAAGATGGCCATAAAGGCGATTTCACGTTCGGGTATATGACCAATCTCATCCCACATGTCCTGATAAAAGGCTTTCGCAATCTCGTATTCAACCTTGCTCGGTAGATTAAGGGTGTCTTCATCCGATAAGACGATGAGGTGCCCCTTTGAGCGCCTGAATTCTGAAACCGTAACGAGTTTAACCAGTTTTCTTAAGGAGTTCGTGGACATGGACACGCCATAGTTGAGTAAGAGCTTTACGATTTTTTCAGTCATCAATTTGGCATCATATTTATGAAGCGGTGGATGCATCAAGTCATCGATGTTATTCATGTCCTCATCGGCATCTAAATAGTCCACCAATGCCACTCGGAAATGCATCTCCTTCCCCACGATTTTCAGTCCATATTTTGCCCGATGCTCTATACGCAAATGATAGGTTTTTAGAAGTCGTCTCGCTTCACGTAAATCCTTCGATAAAGTGACCCGGCTAATAAAAAGTGCTTCCATCAGTTGCTCCATTTTAAGGTGGGTTTCGCTCATCAATAGGCGTCTGACGATGTACTCCACGCGTTCGGAAGCTTCATTTGGAACCCAATACGCATCTAGGTATTTAGCATTAAACGTCTGCATAAACACTCTAAATTCGTTTTCATCCATTATTTCTAAGGTGTAGCCGCTCCCTGTCTTCGAAAGGATCTTCGCGCCACCGGCAATTTTCAAGATGTCGTTAACGACACTCATGCTGTTTCGGACCGTCTTAGGAGATGTGCCTAAGATGACCGCTAAAAGCTCACTGCTTAATGGTCTTTGTGCGTTGATCAAGTGTTTAAGGATTAGTATTTCCCGTTTGCCAAGCTGATGAATCATAGGTGCCCCCTATAGCGCGATGGCTTGATTTTCATCTGTGGGGAGCAAACGCTTGGTCAAAAGGATTCCCTTCGACATCAGCACTTTACAGTCCGTTACATCTTTACTGGAAAGTGAAAGCCGTTCGCTTAATTCCAATTCTGTCGGTTTTGAACTAAGATTACCCAGATTAGCTTCAGTGATACTTACGCCTTGCTGGATCAGCTCGATAAGCTTCCCTGGCGTCTTTATAATCAATAAGACGCGTTGTCCTTCATAAACCCCTTGCTTGATGCGTTCTGCAGCCTTTTGAACTGTGAGGACAGAGAGACTGATGCCGTTTGGGGTTGCTAGCTTTAATGACATTTTTATCAGGTCTGAACGACTGGCTTCATCATCCACCACCATGATTCGCGTAGCACCTAGGCTATGGGTCCATATCATGGCCACCTGGCCATGGATTAGTCTGTCGTCTATACGGACGTGGATTAAAGACATAGACACCTCCTCACTTATAGTTCATCCGCTTCATTAATGATGATTTCACTGTCGTTAACATAGTGCATGTGCGCTCGCGCCATTTGAATCTCTTCTCGAATCTGAGCTTCCGTCAGGGGTTGTTCATCTGGGTAGAGCATCAGCGATAAGATCAGCGCCAGGTTACCTCCTGCAATCAGATGCATCTGATGCGTTTTCAAATAAGGATAAAAGAGCTGTGTCGTGCTGCCCTGACTGATGTCTGTAAACACCAGCACCTGGTCTGAGGTTTCAAGGCCATCAAAGAACTGCTTTAACGCTGCGCTAATACCTTCTAAATCGTTTTCTACACTATAAGCACTTAGCGATGGACGTGGACCTAAAATCCACTCGATCGTGTGTTTTAAGCCTTCTGCCATTTTTCCGTGCGTTGCCAATACGACGTATCTCATAACCCGCCTCCGTGTATGCATGTTTATTATACTATACACTAAATATTTAACTAAACATACGTTTTTAATGTATCGTTAAGGTCATTTGCTTTAATTTTTCAAACAAAATAGCGTGTTAGCCATTCATCAAAATGAAGTGCCATCACGCTATAATAAAACTTAACACATGCCTTAATTTTCAGGTGTGTAAATTGCTTCCTCTATTCTGCCTTCTTTGTTGAAGATATAAAATTGATCGTTTTTGCCAAACGTAAAATCGTCATCTGGTGGATTATCGATGATGCTTTTTGGAGGTTCAGTTGCCTTTTCTACTGCCATGGAAAAGTTTTTATCATCAAACATGATGTAGTAGGTTTTAGCCGTGTTCACACTATAATACTGCGTGGCATAAAGCTGATCATCCAAACGGATATACTCGATAACCGACATGAGCTGATCGTCTTGATAGTTTTCATAATGTAAAGCATCCTTCTTCTCATCATAAGTCCCTTCGGATTTATAAAGGGTGTCAGAGTTGCTTCCCTTATATGAAATTGTAAAGTCGTCACCGCTCTTATCATACTTGAAATCGATATTGCCTAAAATCGCAGCTGCCTCTGGAGACTGGATAAAGTTGATCGAGACGAGTTCCAGATCTAGCATGGCTGGTCCCATAAGCTCCATAATCATCATGAGGTTCTTTTCGTCTGCTGAAATTAAATCAGAGGTATTCGTAAATATCGGACTTTTAATGCTGATAAATCGGTTGACTGAATCGACGACAGGGATTCCGGTCATTTCAGATTCGACCACTTCTCCCAGCGTTGGTGCCTCAGTTTCTTCAGTTTCCACTTCCGTCTCACCCACGGTACTCGTTTCCGTTTGATTCGACACTTCTTCGTTACTGTCATCGGAAGAGCTGCCGCACCCCACTAGAACCACCATTAAAGCAAGAAGCAATACACCCATTTTCATATGATTTCTCAAGTAAAACACCTCACTTTCAACCCATTTGTACCCTAATTGTTAATAATAAATCAAAATACTTTATGTGCATTGAAGTGAAAAGCCGTTTATGGTATTCTGTTCACTAGAATATGGAGGACGAATGAATGAATGAACAATTTGCGATTCAAAAACGCGTATCTAGACGTAAGTACGATGATCAATGCTTAAGTGCTGCGCATCAATCTTTAATAAAACAAAAGATTACCACCTATAACCACGAGTCTGGTTTAACTATACAGCTGATAGAGGATGGTAGCATCGCATTTAATGGCCTCGCTAAAAGCTATGGCATGTTTAAGGGCGTTCGGTCATTAATCATTTTAAAAGGCGCAACATCCGATGTTCATCTGCTAGAAAAGACTGGCTATTACGGTGAACTTCTCGTATTATATGCCACCACACTCGGGCTTGGAACATGCTGGGTAGCAGGTACTTTTGATCGAAAAAATCCGATTTTCAAATGTGATGCCGACGAGCAAATCACTTGTGTCATCACCATAGGGACCACTCCGGATACCCTCTCAAAGGGGGAATCCTTTATCAGAGGGCTAACCCATCGCAAATCGAAGCCTGCTGAAGCGTTTTACACGGTCATCGATAAGAATATCACGTTACCGAAGTGGTTTCACGAAGGCATCGAAGCAGTGATGTTAGCGCCGTCTGCCGTCAATAGCCAACCCGTGCACTTTTCTGTGACACGCTCTGATGCTGAAAGCGCATTACAGGTTCAGGCTTCTGTACACGGAAAAAGAACCACCGACAAAATCGATTTGGGCATCGCAAAATGCCATTTCGAAATCGCTGCCGGCGGCTCATTTACCCTAGGAAATCCAGGGACATTTTATAAAGAACACACTGAAAATTAAACTCTAAACATTTCCTCCACCTTAATGTCAGGGTGGTGATAACGTCCCTTTTGGGACGTTTTTTTTCCGTATTGAATCGCTTTCACAGGACAGTAATTGATACACGCTAAGCACTGAACGCAGCCTTTGTTCCAAAAGGGTTTGCCCTCGTTCATGACGATGGTTCCTGAATTACAGACTTTATAGCATATCTCGCAGCCGATACAGGTTTCTTGGACCCAAAACGGACTTGCGTCGAGCGCATACTTGTTAAAAAACTTTCCGATCACATCTGTTCTTAGATGAGGGAAACGCCCTTTTTCCACGTCGAATGTATTGCTTACTCGATTTTCGATTTTAGTTGATACCACTTCCAAGCGCTGATCTACCCTTAGCAGCATTTCCCTTTGGACCTCCGGTGGTTCAACATCGCCCATGATCATGTAGTTGGATGGCATCACCACGGTAAAGCCACTATTAAGTGTGCCCAAATTCCCATTTGAAAAACGTATTTTACCTATAATTTGCTCCAGCTGTGTCATTGCGTTGCCGATATTGGCACCGCATGTGATCACTGCTGTCACATAATTGGAGTGATAATCGTTAAAGACGACCTTTTTGATAAACTCCGTCACCATTTTAGGCAACGCCCATGAATAAATCGGAAAAACCCAAATAATGGGTTCCGCTGTTTTCAGCTCATAGACATAGTTTTCGCGTTTCATCGCATCAGCGATGGAAACAAGCGGTTGATTTAACTTTTCGGAAAGCTTTTTTGCCACATACAGAGAGTTACCTGTTCCAGAAAAATAAAATATCATTTAAACCTCCTTCAAGTTAAAGTCTAGCTTATGTCTACCGATATTATTTGTATAATCAAATTCATTATAACTTATTTTCTCATAAAGGTTATCTTGTTTTTTCTTTAGGAGTTCATTATGCGATTCAAACCATTAGATTCACTCATCAAGGATGACATTCTCGCCGAAAATATCGTAAACATCAACAGTCAGACGCTGCTTAAAAAGAACACAAAGCTGACCGCTAAGCTAGCTGAGCGTATAAAGGGCCTCGGCTTCAACTCGGTCTACGTCAAAACGCCTGAAGAAGACGCGTTGATTGAGGAAGAAGTAAAGGACATCATTAATCCAGAAATCCGACGCAAGGCGATTTATGATATAAAAGAATGCGTAGACATCTTTAAAGACGGGCTCTCCAAGCAAAAGCAACAGCTCATGTATGGCGATGCTGGTCAAGCGCTGATCAAGACGCTAGATAACGTAGCAGAAAGCTTGATCGACGAACTTCTGAATTCGGACGATTTGAAGATTTCCATCATGGACATCAAGACTGAAACGCATTATATGTATGAGCATGCCATCAATACAGCAGTTTTGGCCATTATGCTCAGTGTGAAATCAGGCCTTAGCTCTAAGGATATGAAAAATGTCGCCATCGCTTCGTTACTGGCGAACGTCGGTTATACACAAATATCGCCCGAAATCTATGATCATGAGAATCCGTTAACGCGCGAACAACAGGAAATCATCAATACACACCCTAAGGTCGGCTATGACATCCTGGCCAACAACACAAATCTCAATGCCCATATTAAAAGCATCGTCATCCAGCACCATGAACGCATTAACGGCAGTGGTTATCCATTTGGACTTAAAAGCGCCGAAATCCATCCGCTGACGAAAATTGTCATGCTCGCTGATGTCTACGACGCCATGACCTCCGACCGGAAACACCGTAAGGCGTTTGCCCATAACGAGGTGCTAGAGTACATCATGGGAAATGCGGGCACACTTTTCGATTTCGATCTCGCCAACACGTTCTCACGTTGTATTATCCCCTATCCTGCAGGTGCATACGTAAAGCTTTCAAATGGCATTAAGGCCATCGTCATCAGAAACAATCCCTCGCATCCCTTAAGACCGGTTCTAAGAGCCTTCTCTATCCATGGTTTACTGGACAATTCACCCGAGGGATACATCGATCTGATGGAAAAGCATAATCTCACCATCGAATGTATCCTCTACGAGTAAACCTCCTATTTATTTACCGACGATTTTATTTACCAACGATGGAAACCTCACGGAACTTCACCATCGGTGAATATCCCATCAAATAAAAGATCCCTCTCATGGGCTCTTTTTTTGTGCCCAGCGCTTCAACCTCATTAAAGAGCTCATAGATGTTGCCTGCAATCATAGCACCCTTTACTTTCCCTACCAGCTCACCATTTTCGATCAAGAAGCCTGATGAAATATTCATGGAAAACTCACCTTGATTAATATTCCCAGTGTGTGCTCCCATAACGCCAGTGATGTAAAGTCCACGCTTAATGCCACGGATCAGTGCTTCGTCATCCGTCATTGGCCCTTCCACGATAAGATTCGTTTCAAATACCGTCGGCGCATCTTCGATTTCCTTAGAAAAGAGTGCGCGTTTAATGGCGTTTCCAGTAGGCTTCATGCCCAGCTTTTTAGCATGCCCCACACTGAGCAGATAGTTTTTTAGGACGCCATTTTCATAGACCATCGTATTTTGAGCAGGTGTGCCCTCATCGTCAAATGCGCAGGTATTCAGTCCCAGCGGCAATCTTCCATCATCCCTGATGGTCAACAGCTCTGAAAACACCTTTTGTCCTAGTTTATCCGTAACAGGTGAAATGCCTTTGGTGACGTTAGCACCGCTGACGCCGCCAACCACGCGAAGCATAAGCGCCCCCATGACAGATCCTGAGAAAACCACAGGGAGGCGTTCATTCCCTAAAGTGACCTCGTGATTATCCAATTGATGCTCACGAAGCATGCCTAAGAGATCCTCATCGGTGATCACTGGAAAATCAGCACCTGAAAAACTGCGAGACGCATTATAGAAGCCCTTTTCATTAAGGGTATAGATGCCGACTTCGACATTTGAATAGTCATAGCTCGCATCCAGTCCTTCACTGTTCACCATAGAAACCGTCTTAAATGTGCGGCTCACTTCAACACCGAACGCCACCTCTTTCGCCAGCGTTTTAAAGCGGTCAACCAGGTCAAATGCAGACGCGACGAGGGTTTCTGTCGTCATCTCTTTCACGATCTCGGAATAGCTTTCTATTTCAGAAATCGGCGCGTTTGGAAACGGCTCCGCTTCTGACTTTTGATGTGTCAATGAAATCAAGGCGCGTGACACTAACGTGTCGTCATTCCGATCGGTTGCTATGGCCGCCCCCAGTTTACCATCCTTAACAATTCTCAGCGAGATTTCCGTTTTCTTTTCTGATTCAATGCCTTGCACTTCACCTAACAATATCGAAATCGAAGTACTTTCTACTTTTCTTTCATAGATTTCTGCACTGTCACTTACCTTTAGGGCTTTTTCCAATAACGTCTTCATCTATTTACCCCCGATTCCCATGTTCTTGATTTTAATAGGTGCAGAGCCTTTGCCCGATTTTATTAGGATTTGTCCGCCCTTACCACAACCGCCAGACTTCGAGAAATTCACTTCATCGCCGATCATCTCGATGTTTTTCAGCGTCGTAAACAAATGCCCTGTAAGCGCTAAATCCCTCACAAGTCCTTTCAACTCCCCGCCTTCAATCTTGTATGCGCCTTGCACCGCAAAAGTAAAGGTTTCCCCACTGGTCTGTCCGCCTGCAGAACCAAACAAGTAGAGTCCGTTATCAATCGATTTGATCATCTCATCCAATGTTTGTCTGCCTTTATCGATGTAGATGTTACCCATACGTACAATCGGTGTAAAACCATAGTTCTTCGCTCTGGCATGCCCTGTCGGTGTCTCGTTTAAAAAGTAGGCACTCTCAAGTGAATGTAGTCTCCCTGCAAGTTTACCCGATTTAATCAAATGGGTTTTCTTTGCTCTCGTTCCCTCGTGGTCGTATGTGTAGCTTCCAGGATAACCTGAAAGTGTCGGATCATCGATAACGTTAAAATCCTCTGTGGCAAATAGCTCACCCAATGTCATGGTTTTAGAAAGGGAGGCGTTTCCCACGAGGTTATCCGCTTCACTTAAATGCCCAAAGGCTTCATGGATAAACAAACCGCTCACATCACTATCGAGCACGACATCATAGTTTCCGCCTTTAACTGGCTCTGCATCCAAAAGTGCAACCGTTTGACGTGCTTTTTCCAGCACGACTTCATCCTGATCAAGAAGGTCGCTGTACTCTTCCCCTCCACCGAACGATAAACGCGTAATTTGTGTAAGCTCGCCTCGTTTTGAGGTGATTCTGAAATTGATGCCCACGATAAGTTCTTCCTGACGTACATCAGTGCCTCTATTGTTCAGAATTAAGGTATCTGTGAATTGCTCATAATATTCAGTTTCGAGATTTGCGATTTCAGGGGTATCCATAAAAAGATCGATATAATGCTGAACCAAGGCCTTTTTATCTTCTATAGAAACCGTTCTCGGATCTGTTTTCGGACGAGCTACCACATGGTCGCTGTTGACTTCCACATGTTGATACTGCTTTTTTCCAGGAATCAGGTCGCTGGCAAATTTCGCTTCTTTCACAGCATGGTGGACATCGTTCACATCGGTAAAGCAGTACGTGCCATAAGCACCCCCTGACAACACCCTGACATTTCCACCATTCTTTTTCACCACAGCCACAGTATCGATTTCCCGCTTTGTGCCTTTAATGGTGGTTAGCGCGTATTCCTGATAACGCAAATCAGAAAAGTCTTCGACAGTTAACGCTGATTTTAATTGCTCTTTAATCATCTGGTCCTCCCAAAATTTTTTCGTGCCCCTTAATTGTCCGTTTTATTATACTTTTTTCCAGTAGCTAGGTGTCATGACGATGAAGAATGTGAAGAGCTCCAGACGACCGAATAGCATCATGAAAGAAAGAAGCCACTTCGTCGCATCTGAAAATAAGCTGTAATTTTTCGTAGGACCGACAAAATCTAGGCCTGGTCCGATGTTTCCCAGTGTCGCTGCCACAGCACTTGCAGAACTCACTAATCCCACATTTTCTAGCGATACAAGTAATGTTCCACCGATAAATAATAAAATATACAGGAAAAAGAACCCCGTAACGCCAGAGATTACGTCTGTATTCAGCATTTTTCCGTTGATTTGAACCGGAATCGTCGCTCTAGGATGAAGTATTTTTAGGACTTCTCTTTTTACCAGTTTAAATAGGATTATCAGACGAATGACCTTAATGGAGCCACCCGTTGAACCGGCACTTGCCCCGACGAACATGAGCAGGAATAATATTCCCTTACTAAAATCTGGCCATAAATCAAAATCCGTGGTGGCATATCCAGTTGTGGTAATAATCGAAGAAACCTGGAAAAATGCCTGATTTAATGTGGCAGGAATCGATTCATATCGACCGAGGGTATTGAAAAAGACCAGCAGTGTCGCTGCGATAACGATTCCGATATAAACCTTAAACTCGATGTTTGAAAAAATGGTTTTGACCCTTCCACGGTACAGTTCATAATACAACGAAAAGTTGACGCCTGAAGCCACCATGAAAAAGCCGATTATAAAATAAACATAGTGGCTTTGATAGTGTCCTACGCTGGTATTATAATTTGAAAAACCACCCGTTCCAACGGTTCCGAAAGTATGAACCATGGCATCAAACAAATCGAGTCCACCTGCCATTAATAAGACGATCTCTATAATCGTAATCCCTAAATAAACTGTATAAAGAATACGCGCCGTATCCTTCATTTTAGGAACGAGCTTATCAGCGACCGGACCAGGGGTCTCTGCTTTAAAGATCTGAAAAGCGCCGACACCTATGGTGGGCATGATGGCTAATGTAAGAACGAGTATCCCCATTCCCCCCGTCCAGTGTAAGAAAGAACGCCAAAACAACAGTCCTCTAGGCAAAATCTCGATATCCGTGAGAACTGATGCGCCTGTCGTCGTCAGTCCAGACACGGTTTCGAAAAAGGCATCTGTAAATGATGGCAGTGCACCCGTGAACATAAACGGTAAGGCACCAAATGCAGAAACCACGAACCACCCAAATGTCACGATGGAAATGGCTTCTTTATGCTTCATGGCTTTACTTTTAACCTTAAGCTTCGATAGTGGATAACCCACGACGAGCATGATCATGATGGTATTCACAAAAGCATAGATATCACTGCTTCTGTAATAAAAGGCGACGGCTAATGCCGTCACCATGGAAAACGCTTCAAAAACGATTAAATTACCGATGACCCTCAATACCATTCCGTAATTCATTTAATAGACCTCTTTTACCTTTATAGAAAATTTGATCAACCTGATCCACATCATCTCTTAAACAAAAAACGATAATTCGATTATGGGGTTCTATGATCATAGAGCCGTCAGGAATTAATACCTTACCACTCTTCACGACCGCCCCGATGATGATGCCCTCTGGCAAATCGATGGTCCTAAGCGGTTTCCCGACGATTTTCGTTCCTTCTAAGGCGATAATCTCCATTACCTCGGCTTGTCCACCTAATAGTAGCGATAATGAACGAATCTTCCCGCCCTGAACATGTCGCATGATATGGGACGCCATAAGGAGTATCGGGTTGACTGCCGCATCTATGCCGAGCTCGTGAAAAACACTCACATAATTGGAACGGCTTACCTTCGTTATCACTTTAGGCACTTTATATTTTTTAGCGATTAATGTCAGTAAAATATTCTCTTCATCAAAGCCCGTGACCATGACGACGGCATCCATATTCGCTACATTTTCTTCTACGAGTACCGCTATATCTGTAGCATCTCCATGAATCACTAGTGCATCATGAAGTGAAATCGCGAGTTCCTTACATCTTTCTTTATTGCGTTCGACGATTTTCACCTGGATGCCCGATTGAATCAACCTTTTTGCTAAATAATAAGCTGTTTTCCCTCCGCCGAGAATCATGACGCGTTTAATTTTTTTCCGCTCAGGTTTAATCAAGTGGTCGTTATACATGAGCGCGAAATTATGGAGTTCCTCTTTAACGCCGATTAAGTACAGCATGTCACCAGATAATAGGATGGTATCTCCTTTCGGGATAATCATCTCATTATTTCGTTTAATGGCGACGATGAGTATCCTTCTCGGAAGATTAATATTTTTAATACCCTTATTTGCCAAATAGGAGGTTGCTGCCACCATGAACTCAGACATGGCGACTTTTCCACCTGCAAAGTCATCCATGTAGATGGCCTCGTTGGTGAGCAGTTGCTTCGTGATTTCCTTAGCTGTCTCTAGATCTGGATTTGCGATATAGTCGATACCCAGTGTCTGTTTCAGGAAGTCGAGCTGTGTTGAATATTCAGGATTCCTAATTCGCGCCACCACGCGCTTACACCCTAATCGTTTAGCGATGAGTGAAATTAACATATTTGTCTCATCGCCTTCCGTGACAGCGATTAACACATCCGTTATGGCGACATTTATCTGTTCTAATACATCGATGTTAAGACCATTAGCATGTACTGCCATCATGTCGATATGGGCGCTGGCGCGCTGCAATGCCTCGTTATCATTGTCAATCACCGTAACATTATTATCCTTAATCGCAAACATATCGGCGAGGCTATACCCCAGCTTACCCGCACCTACGATTATTATGTTCATTTTATGCCTCCAAATGTTTCGCTTGTCTAATGAGTGTAACATTAAAATTAGCCTATTTCAATCGCTGATAGGTATTTGAACACCAAAAAAGCCATCTTAACACTAAGATAGCTTAAATCCTATTTCTTTCGTATGAGCATCATGGCCACGTCATCAGTGAAATCGAGCTTTGATGCTTTATGGAACATGTAGAATGCATAGAACAATTCCTCTAGAAACTCTTTCGGATTTTCACCAGCCACATGGTCGAAGTGCTTGCTCATCATGCATACTTTTTCCCATCCAGTAAAGTCATTGCCTTCACCTGCACAAAAGAGCCCATCCGTATATAAAAAGACCATGTCACCCTTTCTAAAATCCGTCTGACGGGTTTCATAATGGATATGATTTAAAATGCCCACGAGAAAACCGTTCTCCTTCACTTCATGGAAGGATTTAGAGGTATCTCGATATATTAATGGGTAGGGTTGGCCTGCATTTGCATAATAGAGCGTTTCACCGTCGATGATTCCCACGAAGGCAGTGAACACCAGATAATTGTCTTTACCCGCAAAATCAAACATTTCAAAGATGGCACAGTTCATATCGTGAAGAATTTCACTAGGTAGAATGCCTTCCTTTTCGATGGTTTTTCGATATAGCACCTTTACCATGGAGGCTGCCATGCCTGCAGCGATACCATGACCGGTGACATCGGCCACCATGAAGTGAATTCGACCGTCCAGCTCAACACAGTCGAAGAAATCACCTCCAACGCCTAGAGATGGGTGATACTTCATGAACAAATCCACGCGACGAAAACCACCTTCCTTCGGCAACATGATGTTAGCAAAGGTGTTTGCATTCTTTAGCTCTTCACTGATTTGTCTATTAAGCGCGATAATGGTCCGTTGCTGTTCATATAGAAGCAGGGCGTTCTTCGCTTTCAGTGGCAGTATGATTTCCATGTCATTCGGTGACAATGGCTTCGTAAAATAATCCACCGCGCCTTCCTTCAGTGTCTCTTCTATGGACTTGATCTCTGTGATGGCGCTGTTCACGATGACGGGAATGTCGTGGAACTCAGGATGCTTTTTGAGCCACCTCAGCGTCTGAAAGCCATCCATGACCGGCATAATCAGGTCTAAAATAATGAGATCGATTTGTGAATACTGAACCGCAGCGAGAACCTCTTCACCGTTGATTGCCTCTGAAAACTCAGCGCCCACCAAGCTCTTTGATAAGATATTTTTGATTAATGATCGATTCATCGTCGCATCATCGGCGATGAGAATATGATATGGCATAATGCCCTCCATTTAGTATCAAAGATTCATTTCAAAAAACTGGTCGAGTTTCATCAGTTTAAATAGGCTGACGATATCATCGCTGGCACCAGAGACGCTAAACGCTTTTCCTTGATTCTCCATTTTCTTATAAAGACCGATGACGAATGTAACACCCATAGAATCGATATTGCGGATATTGACGAGATCGAGCACCACCTCTGTAAACTGCATATCCGATTCCATTAAGGCTTCCACTTTCGTATTAAATTTCGATATATTGTTTGCAGTGAGTCCATCTATTAATATCAATCGCATACAGCTGCCTAATAATTGTTCTTCCATAACCTCTCCCCCTGATTCAAATTGAGTAGTATTTTTACTTCTGTGCCGACGATTCTAATATCGAAATCCATGTCGCGAATCGTCTGGTGACCACGGTTCCGCACACGCAAAAGCTCACGTGGATGGTGTGCCTCCGTGGGAATATTCTCTAAATTGATACCCTCACCTTCATCTTTGATGATAAAAGCTAAAACGGGGACTTTATAGTCGATGCGACAATGAACACGCTTTTCAGGATCAAAATGGTTACCATGCTCAACAGCGTTGTTCAATATCTCACGTAACATGAAATTAATGTTGAACATATAACGATCACTCATAAACATAAACTTGCTTTTAATGGCATCAAGCAATATGGGGACAATCTCATCAACCGCTTCATATGATGACGCTATATCCGTTTCATAAATTAACATGGTTCACCTGCTTATAAAAGATAAAAGACGATCATGGCTACAACCGTAGGCATCAGGGCATATTTTGCTAAGCTACCCGCCTCAATACCACTTTTGAAAAATGGTTTTAATATCGATTGACCGATGGGATTCGGCGAGTTGGCGATAATCGTTAAACCGCCCCCAGTTATGGCGCCTGAAACAACTGCATACTTCAGAGCATCTGGAAAATTCGGAACCAGAGTACTTAAGTAGGTAATGGCGGCATTATCATTAAAAGATGTCAGGATAATCGATGCCAAATTCAATCCAAGCGGTGGTAAGCTTCCTAGAATCGGAGCGATCCACCAAGACTGAAGTGTGCCATGGACTATTAAACCAGCTAGAAAGAATCCGACCAAAAGCGCCGGTCTAAACTCAATTCGGTTCTGGTAGAATGAGGTGATCTGGTAGAAACCAAGATAGAATAAGAAGCCAGCGAGGAACAACGCCGGTTCATGTGCGTTTAAAATCGTCCATAGCATGAATAGAACGTGAGCACCCATAATCCATAATGGGACGCGATCATCGCGAAGATCCCAGTCCGGATCCGTATAACTATCGCGCTCTTCTACTGGCAGCAGTCCCGGAATTGTTCTCCTGAACTGTTTGTTTGCTATGCTCTCAAATTTTTCATCGATGGCATTATTGATATCATATGCCTGAATTTCACTATCTGAGAGCTTGCGCTTAGCAAGTTCTTTCATGTTATCCTTTAAAATCATAGAAAATGCTTTAAGTTCGTTCGTATACCCCATCCGCTTATCGATGTTTTGCTCTAAGTCCTCAAATAGCAGTTCAAGTTCTTTAGGGCTGATAAAACGGTTTTGAATATGGCGTTTAAATTGGAGATCATGGTGAGGTTTTTCAAGTTGCTTAAACTCTTTCATAAAAATGAAAAAATAGGATAAGGTTCCGATGGTTACTGCAATGATGGACTTCCATCCAAAATTAACCATCATAAACCAAATGTCCCAGTCCCACACATCGACAACCATTAGAACAGGTGGCGAAGCAAAGTTGGTCATGGCTCCCCCGACCGATATGTTCACGAAAAGAAGTGCCAAAGTCGTATACCTAAGCGCTTTGCTTGGGTTTAATACGAAAAATTTATCCGCTAAAAGCATGGCGCAAATGGTCATCGCCGCCGGACCGGTAATAAATGAACTTAGGAAAGATGAGAGAAGCAAAATGGCCAACCACCAAGCTTCAATACTACCGTGAAATACTTTTACCACACGCCATAAAATAAGTTCAAACAGCTTTAATATCGGTCTGCTAGAAGCAATAATCATAATGACGATGATAAACATCGGTTCTTTATAAGATAATCCATTAATATAAGTGACAAATGTATGCCAGTTAAAATAACTGGCGAAGGCACCACCTAAAACAATCGACCAGAGTCCAAATACGACTTCAACTTCTCCTAAAAAGTGATAGATGGTGGCACGCATAGACCTGGATTCTCGCGTCATCTTACCCTCTTGTTTCAAAAGTTCATGATGGTGTTCCAGCTCATGGGCTTTTTTAATGAAATAGTTGACTGAAAGTGAATGTGCGATCGCCAAGAAAAAGATAATGGTCACCACTGCATTAAAGGGTTCCTGATCCAAGCGGGTTGAAATAATGTCCAGTAGTGCACCTGATTCTGGCGCCAAATACTCTTTTTCATCAATCGGATAATTGGCTAATGCCTCCCCCGCGTTATCTGGGCGATCAATGGTCGCCACAAATACCATTAACATAAAGACGATGAAATAGAGTGTTATATTCGTTATAAGTTTTCTCGTCTGACGCTTCATACAGGTCACCTGCTCTTAATAAATTTTATGTGATTATACCCAACTTTAACACCTTATAAGCCTTTTGTTAATGCTTTTTTAATCATTTACGCTTATAATTGGAAAGGTAAACAAAACTATAATTTTTATGAGGTGAAATATGAAAAAAGGTTTAATCGTCATTATCGTACTGGTCGTTATCGTTGCTGCTTTAGCGGGAACTGTAATCTCCAAATACAACCAATTGGTGACTCTAAACGAGGAAGTTTCCGTTTCTTTAAGTCAAATAGATAATCAACTTCAAAGACGTAACGATTTGATTCCTAATTTAGTGGAAACCGTTAAAGGCTATGCCGCTCAAGAAAAAGAAATTTTTGAAAGCATCGCAGAAGCACGTTCGAAGCTTATCGGCGCAACGGGTGTCACTGAAAAGTCCGAAGCGGATTCAGAACTCTCCGGTGCATTATCAAGACTCCTCGCGATTTCTGAAAACTATCCTGATTTAAAATCCAACCAAAACTTTATCCAGTTAGCCGATGAGTTGGCTGGAACAGAAAACCGTATCGCAGTGGCTAGACAAGACTATAACACGGTCGCAGCTGACTTTAATAAAGTAAGTAAGTCCTTCCCGATGAACTTGTTCGCTAAAATGTTCGGGTTTGAACCAGCTGCTTATTTCGAAGCCGCTGAAGGTGCCGAGGATGTTCCTGCAGTTGATTTCTCTACCCAACCTTAATAGGAGTGAGACTTTTGAGAACTATCAAATTTAGAAAAAAGCACCTCTCCACTTTCCTTGTCATCGCGCTTGTACTAATCGTCTCGAACGGCATCGGATTTTCAGAGAGTATCCCTTCGGCAACCTCTGATTTCTATGTAAACGATTTTGCCGATATTTTAGACTCTGAAACTGAGCAATCCATCATGTCGGTTGCAGTCCCCTTAGCAGAAAAAACCGGTGCACAGATCGTCGTGGTCACCATTGATTTCCTAGAAGGACAAGACATCGAATCCTATGCTAACAAATTGTTTAGAGAATGGGGTATCGGCGACGCTAAAAAAAATAATGGTGTCCTGCTTCTCATTGCCTATGAAGATCGACAGTCTCGCATCGAGGTGGGCTATGGTCTAGAAGGCGCTCTAAACGATGCGAAAACTGGTCGTATACAAGATGATTATCTCGTCGGTAATTTCCAGGCTGGAGATTATAATGAAGGCGTTTTAGGCACATTCCTTAAGCTTTCTGAGGAAGTCTATAAGGAATATGGATTAGATGCAGATACACTTGCTAACCAAAACGTTTACTATTTGCCATCAGACGAGCAATCCGGAGATGGTAAGCTAACGCTTGGTGAGATCCTAATCGGTATCATCGTCGTGATCTTCATGATTTTAGACATCCTTCTAAATCGAGGCAGAATTACACGCTTCGTATTATACACAGCCGCGAGAAGTGCCTCGAAAGGCTCACGTGGTGGCGGTGGTTTTAGAGGTGGTGGCGGTAGTAGCGGCGGTGGCGGTTCCTCCCGTTCTTGGTAAAAACTACGAGTGATGGCTTCATCACTCGTTTTTTAATGCCTCACACCTGAAAATGTCTGGTGGCTTTTTCACTAAATTGGGTAATAATAGCCTATGAAAGGTTGGTGATTACTGATGACCAGTGAGATTAGTAACCCAGTCAAACGCCTCGACTTCGACGAAAAAATAAACGGTTCAATTCGATATACAGCAGACATGGAACTACCTAACGGGCTGTTTGCGAAAACATTACGCTCTGAGCATGCTTATGCTCAAATAATCAATATCACGACGCCATCCCTACCAGATGGCTATTTTATTATCACATCGAAGGACATCCCCAATAACAACACTATTCCAATAGTAGATAATGACTGGCCCATATTTGCGGAAGACGAGGTGCATTATATCGGTGAACCCATCTTACTCATCGTCGGTCCCGATATTCAGATGATTGAGAAATTGATGGACCAAACCATTATAGAATATGCCCCTTTTAAGCCCACACTGACTTTAATGGAGGCCATGCAGAATCCGCCACATCTTGAGTTAACGTATACGAAGGGCGATTTCGACCACACGACGCTCAAAGTGCTGGATAAATTTGAAGAAACCTTTGAAACCGGTTTACAGGAACAGGCCTATTTAGAAACGCAATCCATGATGGCCATATATGAAGCACCTGTCATTAAAGTCTACGGATCTATGCAATGTCCTTACTATATTAAGGATGCGCTGCAAAACGCCCTTGCTTTTTCACCGGAAAATATTGAGGTATATCAGAACCCCACAGGTGGCGGTTTTGGCGGAAAAGAGGATTTTCCATCCGTTCTAGGGGTGCATACTGCTCTGGCTGCCATCAAGTCAGGTCATCCTGTAAAGATGATCTATGATCGCTCCGAGGACCTTTCATATACCACCAAAAGACATCCCTGCAAAATTAAACTTACCACGTATTTTGATGAGAATCACCATTTGGTTGCCAGAGAAGCGGACATTATTCTCGATTCGGGGGCGTATATCGGCCTTACCAATGTGGTGCTTCAGCGCCTAAGCTTCTCCATTATGGGCGTCTATAACATCACTCCACTCCATGTTTCTGCAAGGGCTTATAAAACGCATACGCCACCAAATGGTGCCTTTAGGGGATTTGGAGGTCCACAAGCTTTTTTTGCCATCGAATCCCATATGAATCATATCGCTTCGAGGTTGGGTGTCAATCCTTTAGATTTGAGAAACGCATATTTGGTCAAACAAGGAGACATGACCTCAACAGAGGGTAAATTCAGGCATCCAGTGAAGCTTCCCGAACTCGTGTGGCGTATAGAAACCATGTCTGATTATCGAAACCACTTTGCTGAGTCCGAAGAATACGCTGGCGTGGGGATCAGTTTGTTTCTTCACGGTTGTGGTTTCACTGGAAGCGGTGAAAAGGAGCTTCTTAAATCAAAGGTTTCACTTGCCAAGTTTGAAGATGGGACGGTGGAAATTAAAGCATCAAGTACTGAAATCGGTCAAGGCTCGCTTACAACATTATCTAAAATCGTCGCACAAGCATTGGAAATTCCTATAGATAAGGTTATTCATAAACTCCCAAGCACGGCCAACTGCCCTGATTCTGGGCCAACTGTCGCCTCGAGAACGACCATGATCGTCGGAAAAATCCTATATGATTTATGTGGCGAAGTAAAAAAACGCTGGAATGAACCTCGCTTTGAGGTTTCAGCTATGTATAAGTACCCCTCTGACCTATTCTGGAACAATACCGAGCTTAAAGGAGATGCTTACCCCGAATACGCATGGGGAGCTAACGTGGTTCGGGTCACTTTCAATCCTGTCACTTATGAAGTGGATGTTAAAGACATTTGGGCTGTATACGATATCGGAACGCCCATCGACTCAAAAATGGTAAAAGGTCAAATCGACGGTGGTATCGTTCAGGGACTCGGTTATGCCAGCATGGAGGAAATGAATCACATCGCTGGCAAAGTATTACAAAACCGGCTATCTACCTACATTATTCCCTGCAGTGCGGATTTTCCCGAAATCAAGAGCGCCACACTTTTCAATCCGTTTGAAGAAGGTCCGTTTGGCGCACGTGGTTTAGGCGAGCTTACGCTCGTCGGAATCGCACCAGCATATGCCGCTGCAGTTGAACAAGCCACCGGTGTAAAAGTCAATGCTCTTCCCATTACGCCAGAGCGTTTAAGGAGGTTAATCCATGAACAGCGAAAATGAGTTTTCCATCGTTTTTAACCTAAATGGAGATGAAATCCTCTATCTCGGAGACCCCACCCGAAGGCTTCTGAACGTGTTAAGGGAGGATTATCACCTTACTGGCGTTAAGGAAGGTTGCGGCGAAGGCGAATGTGGCGCATGTGCCATCCTCGTCGACGGCCATCTATATAATAGCTGTCTGATGATGCCCTATCAAATCAACCATAAGTCTGTGCTGACGATTGAGGGCTTCAGAGACTCAAAACGGTTTGAAATCATTAGCCGTGCCTTTGAAGCTGCTGGTGCAGTTCAATGTGGGTTTTGTACCCCAGGAATGGTCATGGCTACGGAAGCGCTTCTTCGCAAGAATCCTCATCCCCTACGCGATGAAATCGCCAGCTTTATGAGTGGCAACCTTTGCAGGTGTACTGGTTACGACACGATTATCAAAGCGGTGATGATCGCCAGTGAGGCAGGTGATGGTCTATGGTAAAGGCCTTCTATTACCCTCGGTCGTTAAATGACGCATTGGAACAGCTTAGCGAAAATGAGATACTGCTCATCGCTGGCGGTACTGACGTAGTGGTTAAAAATATTCACTGGACAGGGCATATGGATTTTAATAAAACGTTAATGCCGCTCAGCCATTTGCCTGCGCTTAGGGGGATCTCCACAGACGATACGTCGGTTACGATTTTCGCAGCGACATCTCTAAATACGATCCTGGGACATCCGTCGGTCCCTGATCCCATAAAGCAGGCGATTAGAAGCATCGGCTCAGAGTCCATCCGCAACCTCGGTACACTGGGTGGGAACATTTGTAATGCTTCACCAGCGGGCGATAGCCTCCCTGCACTGCTCGGTTACGATGCGATGCTCACGCTTCAGTCTGTTCAGGGGAAGCGCATGGTTAAGCTTGCAGATTTTATCCACGCACCAGGTAAAACGCGAATACGTCCCGACGAGCTGCTTTTATCCGTCACGATTCCCAAATTAAGCTATGATCGCTATCGCTTCAGTAAAATTGGTCAGCGTAAAGGGTGTGCGATTTCGAAATTATCCGTGTTTGGAATCGGCAGAATCGAGAATGGCCTTATTAGCGACATCAGGTTATCCTATGGCGCATTAGGCCCTGTACCCCTTCGAATCACTGATGCAGAGCGTTTTATGAACAGAAAAAGTGCCAGCGAGGTCTTAGATAACTGGGATATTATCGAAAATAGTTTAGAAACGCAGCTTAAACCCATCGACGATTTACGTTCTGATGCGGCCTATCGACTTGAAGTGGCACTAAATTTAACGAAAGAATTTATTGCTTCGTTCACACATTGTTAATATTATTTAATCATAAATATGGTAAAATTCATTGCATACAATACATCAAAGGAGCGTCATTTATGAACAAGTCCCGAAAACGATTATTGAAACGTCTGGCCATAGGCGGTGTCGTCGTCATCCTCGCTGCAGTCGGTATCAACCAAGCCCTAAAAATGGGCGATGAAGAGCTCTCATTAGAAGACCGATTTGTTTTCGATGAGGTAAAGTCGCGCGATCTTAAAGTCACTTTATCCGGAACAGGAACACTGAAGCCAGCAAACGCTTATACGGTAGTATCCCTTATCTCAGGCGATATCGTCTCCGCACCTTTTGAAGAAGGTAATGTGGTTTCGAAGGACGACCTGCTCTACATGATTGATAGTGAAAGTGTGTCATCAAACATCGAAACGGCTTCGTTAAGTTTATCGGATAGTGCTCGAATGTATGAACGCACGCTTAAATCACTTGATGATCTGGAATTAAAAAGTGATTATAGCGGTACCATCATCTCACTCCCCGTCTCTATCGGCGATGACATTAAAGCGGGACAAACAATCGCCATCATCAGAGACCAAAAGCAAATGACCATAGAAATACCCTTTATTAATTCAGATGCTCGTCAATTGAAAATCGGCGATACAGCCCAGATTTCATTAGTGGACGCGCCCGAACTTCTTAAGGGGACGGTCACCGAAATCGCAGCTTTTGATGAAGTGGCCTCCTCTGGCGCGCTCATCCGAAAAGTGACCCTTTCAGTGGTGAATCCTGGCGCACTTTTACCTGGGATGACAGGAATAGCCACCATCCATGGAATAAATGGCCAGTCTAGCGGCACTTTTAGTTACGCTGAAGAAGGCACGATTCTCGCCATGACCACAGGTGAAGTGGAAGCCATTTTGGTGAAAGAGGGTGACCTGGTCAAAAAAGGACAAACGCTGGTTAAGCTTAAAAATGACGCCCTAATGGATGAGATCGAAAGCGCACGTAACTCAGTGAGACGCGCTGAAATCAGTTTAGAAAGCCAAAATGACACCCTTGAAAACTATATGATCAAATCGCCGATTTCAGGCACCGTCATCGAGAAAAACTATAAAGAGGGTGACACTTTAGAATCCGGAAAGGTCGTTACGACCCTGTTCGACTTATCCTATCTGACTTTTACCCTTCAAATCGACGAGCTGGATATCTCTAAAATTCAAGTGGGACAATCGGTTGAAATTAAAGCCGGCGCCCTACCTGATCAGCTTTATTCGGGCACAGTGACCAAAATCAACATCAACGGCATCACCAATGGTGGAACGACCTCCTATCCTGTAACGATTCGAATCGACGCCACTGAAGGTTTGCTTCCAGGGATGAACGTGGATGCAGAAATCATCATCGAACAAAAGACAGGCGTGCTTTCGGTACCAAATGAAGCCATCCAGCGAGGCAATCGAATTCTGGTGAAATCTACCACTGCTGAAACAACCGAAACAGAAGACGCCACGATTCCTTCTGGGTATGTTTATGTCACCGTCACCACTGGATCCTCAGATAATGATTACACTGAGATTCTCACTGGGCTAACGTCTGCTGACCTCATCGCCTATCCAAAGCGTATCGCCACTAACACACTCGCTTTTCCACAAGGTAGACCGGGTGATGCCGACACGTCTTATGAAGAGGTAGAAACGCCATGACGCCGCTTATAGAATTTCGCGAACTCAGTAAAATCTATATTATGGGTGACAATGAAGTGCGCGCTGTAGACGGCATTTCGCTCACCATCATGCGTGGCGAGTTCGTGGCCATCGTCGGTCAGTCGGGGTCAGGAAAATCTACCTGTATGAATATCATCGGATGTTTGGACATTCCCACCTCAGGGAGTTATATTTTAGACGGCCATGACGTCAGTAAACTGGATGACGACGAGCTGGCCGAAATCCGCAACCGAATGATCGGTTTCATCTTTCAGCAGTATAATCTGTTGCCTAAGCTATCCGCACTGGGGAATGTGGAACTTCCCCTCGTCTACTCTGGTCTGCATAAATCGGAGCGCAGAACACGCGCCGCTGGTGCGCTTGAAAAGGTCGGATTACAGGATAAAATGGAGAACCTGCCGAGTCAGCTTTCTGGCGGACAACAGCAAAGGGTTTCCATCGCCAGGGCTTTAGCCTCCTCACCTTCGGTGATTTTAGCGGATGAGCCTACTGGCGCACTGGACTCTAAAACGGGCAAAGAAGTCATCGAGCTACTTAAGAAACTCCATGCTGAAGGCAATACCGTCGTGCTCATCACCCATGATAACGCCATCGCCTCTCAAGCTGACCGAATTATACGCCTTGCAGATGGTCAGATCATCTATAATGGAAAATCCGATTTGGAGGTGCTCTAGCATGACATTACTTCAGTCCTTCCAAATGGCCATAAGCAATATACTCGCACGAAAAGTCCGTTCACTTCTTACGATGCTGGGAATCATCATCGGTGTCGTCGCCGTCATCGTCATCATCGGTCTGGGCAATGGCATGGAAAGCTACATGGTGAGTAGCTTCCAAAGCATGGGCACTGATCTTCTCACCGTCAACATCATCGGAAGAAATTCCGAACGCAGTATTACTGTGGATGAAATGTATGAACTCGCTTACGATAATCCTGATTATTTTACGATGATGTCACCAGTAGTAAATCTCGGCGTATCTGTTAAAATCCACACGGAAAAAATGGATGCCACCAGTGTCACTGGAGTCGGCGAAGACTATGGTGACATGAAAAAGTTCACCCTCCGGTCCGGCCGCGGCATTAGTTATATGGACATCAAGAATCGGCACCACGTCGCTGTAATCGGAAGCTATATCGATGACATATACTTCGGTGGCTATGCGGTTGGAGAATCCCTTAGAATCAACGGCCAGCTTTATGAAATCGTCGGCGTCTATGAGCAAGAAGCCGATGAAATAGATGAAGGCAACGCAGACGATGCGGTGTATATTCCCTATAGTTTGGCTGTAAAGCTCACCCCCTCAAATACGATTAACAGTTATTCGTTTGGAATGGTCAGTGAAGATTACGTGAAGGAATCCAAACAAATTATCGATGCAAAGCTATACGATGTTTATGAAGACGAAGATGCTTATATCATCATCAGCATGTCAGAGCTTTTAGGCATCATGAGTTCCATGATTGATATCATGATCACCATACTTGCTGCTATCGCCGGTATTTCTCTCGTGGTTGGCGGTATCGGTATCATGAACATCATGCTGGTTTCTGTTTCGGAAAGAACGCGTGAAATCGGTATTCGGAAAGCGCTAGGGGCTAAGCGCCGACATATCATGCGCCAGTTCGTCATAGAAGCAGCCACCACCAGTGCCATCGGTGGCATCATCGGCATCATTTTAGGGTATGCCCTATCCAATGTTGCCTCTCAAATCATCTTGATTGCACTAGACACTGAAATCTCAGTAAATGCATCTCCATCAGCTGCTTTTGGCGCATTTGCCATTTCAGCGGGAATCGGTATCCTCTTCGGGTACCTCCCAGCAAGAAAAGCAGCCATGCTCAACCCAATCGATGCCTTACGATACGAATAAAGGAGCAGGACATGAAACCAATCTTAACACTATTATTAGTGATGACATTACTCTTTACCACCTTAATTGTTCCAACCGAAATCGCATATGCAGAGACTGGGGATTCCTTAAAGGCCATCAACACCATACGTGCTTTAGGGATCATGCAAGGGGATTCTGATGGGAATCTCAGACTGAATCGACTCATTTACCGTTCTGAGTTTGCCCAGATGATGCTGAATGCATCACCCTTTAAAAACCTTCAAAAGGGACCCATTAGCTTCACGGTGTTTAGCGATGTGCCTGCAAACCATTGGGCAGCAGGCGCAGTGAAGACGGTGGTTGAAAACGGCTGGTTCCGAGGTTATTTGGATGGCACCTTTAAGCCTGATCAATTTATAACGCTCGAAGAGGCCGCATCAGCAATCCTTAAGCAACTGGGTTATACTGCCTCAGACCTTTCAGGGACCTATCCGGAGGCACAACTTAATAAGCTTAAGGAACTGGATCTTATGGACGGTGTAACAGCGACCAGGGGGCGTCAAATCACTCGAAATGATGCACTCTACCTGTTTTATAACTTATTATCCACCAACACGCGTGATGGCAGGGTATACGGCGAAACCATCGGCGTGCGATTAGTAAATGGCGAGGTGGATTATAACACCTTGGTTCAAACTGGAACCAAAGGACCTTATGTATTAAAATCAGGGAATATAACGAACAGTTTACCGAGCACCATGAAGGCAGCGACCATCTGGTTAAATGATGCGCCTTCTTCTGCATCAGCAATCCTCATCAACGATGTTTTCTACTATCATGAGAATCTAAAAACGGTCTGGGTGTATCGTCAAAAGGTCACTGGCATCTATCAAGCCGCAGCGCCTTCCATAGCAAGCCCTACGACAGTAACCGTTTCTGGAAAAATTTATTCTGTCTCCCAGAGCGCTGCTGCACAGCAGCTCAGTTCACAAGGACCTTATAAAATCGGAGATCGTTTGACGCTCCTCATCGGTATGAACGGTGAAATCGCAGATGTTAAATCTCCTGAAATCCTTACGGAGGGAATCGTCGGCATCATCACTGATCTAGAGGCTATTCAATACTCAGATGCCAGTGGAAAAACCATCATCCGAAAAGTCATTTCTGTGACGGACGCATCGAATACGACCCATCAATTTGACAGTGATGGAAAAAGCTACGCATTAGGCGCTCTAGTATCTGTGACACCTACCCCTGCCGGTCAAACGATCACAACCCTCAGCATTAAAACGCTTTCTGGCACAGTTGATGGTAACGCTTCCAAAATAGGCACAACCTCCATCGCAAATAACGTAAAGATCATCGATACCTTCAGCGATCAAGTCACTTCACTGGATCGTCAACGTTTATCGGGCTTAACCCTTAATAGCAATGACATGAAATACTATACACTAAATGCCGCAGGGGAAATCGATTCGATGATTCTAAACAACCTCTCTGGTGATTTTAACACCTACGGTGTCATTACTGAGGTCGATGAAGTCACCACTGTGATCCCTAGCGGAAATATCCTCATCCCCGACACCATTACACTTACGGGCACATATCAGACCCTTCAGAATGGGATTCCTGGTGTGGTTAGGACCAGCGGCAAATTTTTAAACGCATCCACCGGGGGTGCACTCTTCTATAAAACAGACGGTGAAGTTACGAATCTGATCAACCTCGGTGGTTATAACGTAGACCGTTTAACCAGCGATACTGCTGTGATAGGCGGTAGTGCTTATAAGCTATCGGATTCGGTTCAGGTCTACGAAATAGTAGGGGGTGACTATTACTTGGTTACACTGGATACCCTCTATGACCTAAGCCGTTACAAAGTAACTGCTTATAGAGACAGTGGCTATCGTGCCGGCAATCTGGTCCGGATTTTAATCGCGGTTAAAAAGTAAACCTGTGACCTGCGACGTTTGCGAGGTGATTACATGAAACGCCCTTCAACTAAAAACCTAGGTATATTGCTCATCATCCTGTTGATTTTGATGATGGGCATGATCCTACTCTTTGTGGTGCGTCTAGCCTCGGTTCAAAAGTCAACCGAAGTCGGAACTGAACAATCGGAGGCAATCTTATCTAATGAAACGCTAGCAAATGAAACGCTTCCTGAGTTCCCGTCAGAGCCTTCGAGCGACGTAATCACTGAAAACCTAACAGATCCATCATCCGCCGAAGCAGTCGCTACCCTACCTGGCTCAATTCCCTTCGAGGAATACAGAAACCTAACATCCGACTTCGTCGGTTGGCTGACCATCGATGGCACTAACATCGATCAACCGCTCGTGCAAGGTCCTAATAATGATCATTATCTGGGGGTTGACTATCTCGGTAATAAAAGCAGTGCAGGCTCCCTCTATATCGATTACCGAAACCTCGGCAACTTCTATGATACCCACATGTCGATCTATGGGCATTACATGCGAAACGGTACCATGTTCCACGACCTTCATCTTTATAAGGATGCTGATTTTTTAGCAGAACATCCATTCATCACAGTCTATGGGCTAAGGGAAGCTTATCAATACGAGATTTTCTCTGTTCAAATCGTCTCAGGGGCTACTTATTACCTCTATTTTGACATGACTGACGAGATGCTGGTGGACTATGCCGACTATCTCTGGCGTGGTTCCATCCATAAAAAACAGCCTCAATATCCGAAGGATTTGAGACTGCTCACTTTAGTCACCTGTACTTATGAATTCGATAACGCTAGACTGTTGATTCACGCCTATCAAAAGGAAAGAATTCCCATGCCAGAAGGACAATAGCCCTTTTAACCGTTTAAAGCTCCGTCAAATTCAGCGGTTCGTCAAACACCGCCTTGATTTCTAAGAACTCCTCGATCCCGTACAGTCCGCCTTCTCGTCCGATGCCCGATTGCTTATAGCCACCGAAGGGCGCTTCAATATCGCGTTTGGACTCGTTGATGGTGACGGTTCCCGTTCTAAGGGCTTTAGCCACTTTTAGTGCTTCTTCAGGGGGGCCATATACGGCACCGGAAAGGCCATAAGGACTGTCGTTAGCGATTTGAATCGCTTCATCCACTGAGTCGTATGGGATGAGACACATCACAGGACCGAAGATTTCTTCCCTTGCGATACGCATCTGATTCGATACATTTGTAAACACACACGGTTTCACGAAATAACCCTTTTTAGGGTTATTTTTTATTTCGGGGGGAACCTCTCCTGTAAGTAATGTTGCCCCTTCTTCAAGCCCAGTTTGAATATAGAAGCGGACCTTTTCGTACTGTTTAAGACTTGCCAGAGGCCCGATTCGCGACGTTTCCAGCGACGGCATCCCGACCTTATATTTCGGAAGCTGTAATAATATTTCTGCCTCAACCTCGGCTAGCCTCTTGCGAGGAACCAGCATTCTCGTCAGCGCTGCGCACGTTTGTCCGGTATTATCAAAACAGCTACTAAGTCCGATTTTCACTGCTTTAGTGAGGTCTGCTCCTTCCAGTAGGATGTTTGCCGACTTGCCACCCAGTTCTAGTGCAATTTTTTTAACAGTTTCCATGGCAAGCTTGCCCACTTCGACGCCACCCTTAGTGGATCCTGTAAAGGAAATCATATCCACGTCTGGATGCGTAGCAAGCGCGTTTCCCACCTCAGCCCCCTTTCCAGTGACGAGGTTAAACACACCTGGTGGAAGACCCGCTTCATGGAAGGCCTCTGCCAACACCATGGCAGACAGCGGTGCCAACTGTGAGGGTTTTAGCACCACTGTATTACCACACAATATCGCCGGTATAATTTTTTGCATCACCTGACCCAGTGGATAATTCCAGGGGGTCAAGCATCCAATCACGCCAACCGGCTCTCTAAGCACTTTTGAATGGTTTAGCTTCACTTCAAAAGGCACTTTATCCATTAGGTGCAAGTAACTTTCAAACCGCGCAATCGGTCCGTTCACATGAGCGCGTTCTGCCCACCTCAGTGGGGCACCAAGCTCTCTTACTTCTATGGCCACCAGCTCATACTTATTTTCTTTAAGCACTTCAAGTGCGCGGTGCATCACTTTTATTCTGTGGCTTAAGGATTCACTTCGCCACCCTTCAAATGCATGCTTAGCGGCTTTTACTGCTAAATCCACATCTGTGGCATTACCCGCTGGTACAGATCCAAATATTTCACGTGTGGCAGGGTCTTCAACTTCGATGATCTCACCTGAAGCTGAACTCACCCATTCCCCATCAATGTATAAATACTCAAAGGTCAAAGTCACTCCTCCTTTACATAACGCTTGATAATTAGAGAATACCCGCTGAGATTTTATCAAATCAAAAAATAAAAAGGAGACGCTGCTGATCCTATTATGACCTGCAACGCCTCGTGCTTTTTAGTTAGTAATCTTTTATTATGCTCTGTTTGCTTCGAATTGACGGAGCAATTCCACGAACAGCTTAGGAATTTTAGCCATGTTCTCAGGTGTCTCTACAAATGAGATTCTGAACTGCGTGCTGCCTGGGTTCTTTTCGCCTGGCTTAATGTCATAGAAGCCTTTCATTGGCGCCACGAGAAGCGTCGTTTCTACGCCGTCGAGGTTAACAGCACCTTCGCCAGCACAGTAGAGGACAAAATCGATGGCATCGAAGCCTGGTTTAACCACGTTGCGAACGTCGATAACCGAGTAAATCGAAGCATCTGGGCTTGAAACGATGAGTTTCGGCTCAAGTGCCTTAAGGCCATTATAAACCATCATGATTTGCTCTTTATAGTATTCTCTAATGTTTGAGCACCAGCCAGCGATTTGCTCTTTTGATTCATGAGCAAGTGCACCGAAAATGTACTGTCCGATGACGTTAGCACAGAGGTTTGCAGTATACTCAGCAACTGAGCGGTTGTTGAATTCTGCGCTGTCAGTGATGACGGCACCGATTCTAAGACCACATGCATTCCATACCTTTGAAGCGGTTTCGATACTGATTCTTCTGCCTTCGATACCCGGTACCTCAGCATCTGTAAGTCCCCAGATACTAACGAGTGGCTTCGCTGGATCATAGTAAAGTTCTCTATAAGCTTCGTCACTGATCATCCACATGTTGTATTTCACGCAAAGGCCAGCAAGTTCTTTCATGATGCTATAGTCGTAAAGTTGACCCGTTGGGTTATCGTATGGAATCACCAAAAGTGCGCCTGGATTATGCTCTTTAATCTTTGATTCGATTTCTTCGAGGTTCGGTAAATCGAAAGTGCCTTTTTCATTGAGCTGACGCTTAACCGTTACAGTTTTTCTGCCCACTCTTTCAGCAAATGAAATGTAGTTTGTATAAGCTGGGTCGATCATCATAAGGGGTCTTTCGCCTGTACCTGCTGGGCCACAGACGCCGATTAATAAAAGCTCCATACCTGCAGAACCACCATCGGTGACTTGCACATGAAGTTTGCTTGTGTCAAAGCCTTCGCATTTGAGGATGTTTTTGAATGCTTCTTGGCATTCAGGTGTTCCCGCTGTGCCAGAATATCTGACCACGCCTTTTGCAAATGGGCTTTCTGGTGCTGCAAGCTCAAACATTCTCTTTTGCATCGCAGGGTTAGTCGGGAGTGATACGTTGCCGATACCGACATTGATCACCGCTTGAGGCTTTACTTTACGCTCTTCATACTTCATTTGTGCCAAACGAACGTCAGATGGCTTTCTTGACTCGAAGTGCGCCGAGAGAACTGGTTTACTCATAATGCATCTCCTCTTAATCATAATCTATTTAAGCAAATTGCTTCCATGTATAGGGTAATTATTTACCCCATACTATTCTATCATTTGTAAGAGAAGACTTCACGCATTTTGTTTAACAATTATCAAAAAGAAAAATTTTTATAGCCCGGAGGCTTATGCCCCCTTGAAAACGGATTCTAAAAAGCTTTCAAAATCAGGAGCTGCCTCTGCCTCATCACCACCAGTAACGCTAAAGGTCAGCTTTTCACCGTTTCCAACTGCTGCAGATAATACAGACATCATGGATTTGCAATTGATGACTTTACCGTTTTTTTCAAAGGTAATGGCCGATTGATATTTACAAGCTTCTTTAACAAGCATACTCACTGGTCTAGCGTGGAATCCTGATGGGTTTTCCACGTGATATTCGATTAAAATCATGGGTCCTCCGATAGGTCATTATTTCTTTAGGCGGAATGCAAAGGTTTGCCAAGGCTTGATTTCATGGATCAAGTACCTTTCATGTGGAACAACTTTTGCCACAACGCTTGATTTCCCGCTATTTTCCATGGCGTTTAAAGCGATGTGAAGCTCGCCGGCGTAGCGCGTGTATAAGGAAGATTCGATGATGATATCCCCTTCTTCCATATCCCGTGTATTCTTCGGTTCAAAGGGTGTTCCTTTGTATTTAACGCGACTTTGTGTAGAGCGAACGACATACTCCGATACGTCTCCTCTGTTAAAGTGCGGTTCTTTCGTTAGAATAAGCATTTCTTCAGTGGTTAACTCGACTTGCTGTTCTATTTGTAACGTCAGAACATGACGGTCAACCTCAGAAAGGGCTTTTAGTTCATCATCTGAAGCAAACATGTTCGCGATAATCACATCATCGATTAAACCTGTATTCAATAAGTCCTTCGCTTGTGTTTCGATGGGAAGCATTCGATGCATTTCCAGTGAGCATAATCCCTCTGTGACTTCCCATGGCCCATAAGCTGCCGACGGCGCATTCACAAATGCAGCCGTTCTAAGCCCCAGCGATTTAAATTGCTCAGAGGTCTTCAAAAAATGGGCACGACTTAAGCCTGTGTAGCGATGCGGATAAAAATTATGACACCCCATCAAGCGTTCCTTGTTAGGCTGATAGGAAAGGATATTATCGATGTACTTGGTGCCATTCGACATGTTGAGTTCAATCCTAATGCCAGAAGCATCATAACTCATCAAGGCTTCTTCGTGACCTGAGAAGCCCATGTCAAGCCGGATCCCGCTTAAGCCGAGTTCAGCAAACGGACTAAGATCGCCTAACGTCATCCCTAAACCACTAAAAACTTCTGGTGACACATCTGCGATGATTTCAAATCCTAACGCACTTGCATGCCGCATCCAGGTTCCAAAAGACGCTTCAAGTGCTTCTTTACCACCAGTAAAGGAAATCATACAGGTGAAAATACGCGAAAAACCGAGAGCATGCGCTTTATCGATATAAGCGATGATGTCCTCAGTGGCTGCGTGTTCTGGATAGATAGAGAGACCTATAGTTTTCATGACTGTTTCTCCAAAATCATTTTTGAGAGTGCCATGATCTCCTGAGCAAGTGCTTTAATCGTCAGCGTGTTCATTAAATGGTCCTGTGCATGTATAAGCAGAAGTGAAATCTCTGTTTTTTCTCCAGCCGCTTCATTCTGAATCAAAGACGTTTGCGATTGGTGGGCTTTTAGCAAGCACTCCTCAGCAAGCTCTATTTTTTCATGTGCTTCCTTGAACTGCCCTGCTCTCGCTAAAGCCATCGCCTCCATGCAGTAGCTTTTTGCCTCTCCACTATAGGAGATCAGTGAAAATATGATTTGTTCCAATTAAATCACCTCAAATTTTGTCTTTTAAAAGGTTATATTGATAGGCGGGTTGCCACCACAGGTTCTGGGTGATGACAACCTTTCTACCACTAGTTTTCTAAACGTTATTAAGCATTTTCCTTCTTCAGTTCAGCGCGATCCGCGATGAAGATAAAAGGAATGTAGATGACGATGGCGAGTACGAGGTTGAATGCGGCGAGTACACCACCCTGCCAGCTGCCTGTGGCGAGTGCACCACCGATTACAGGAGGTGTCGTCCATGGAATCATAGCGATGGTATGTGGCACGAGACCGAGTGAAATCGCTGTATACGCTACTATAGTAAGCACGAGTGGCGCTAAGATAAATGGTACGAAGAGTACAGGGTTGAGGACGATCGGCATACCGAAGATCACGGGTTCATTAATGTTAAATAGTCCAGGTGCAACCCCTAATTTTCCAACTTCTCTAAGCTGCTTACGTTTACTCACTGCCAGAATTGCGATGAGAAGTGCTAAAGTCGTACCAGCACCACCGAGGTAGACGAAGGCATCGAGGAAAGGCTTAGTGACCACATGTAAATCGCTAGAGAATGCAGATTTACCGGCTTCGACGAGACCCATATTTTTAGTGAGAAGTGGTAATAAAATTGGCTCGACGACGCCACCGATGATGTTTGATCCATGAAGACCAAAGAACCAAAGGAAATGCGTCATGAAAACGATGAGAAGCGCTGAGCCTAATGAGTCAGCTACGTTAGTAAGCGGCATCGCCACATATTTAACCACGACACTAAACAAATTGGTTTCAAATGAGGTGAAAAGAATCATGACCAGAGAAGCCACTGCAAGCACGATCATCCCTGGGAAAAGGGCTGCGAAGCTTCTAGAAACTGCAGGTGGAACACCTTCAGGCATTTTGATAACCAGGAAATCCGCTTTGGAAAGCTTAACGAAGAGTTCAGTAGAAATGAGTGCGACGATAATGGCTACGAACATCCCCATGGCGTTTGTGTATCCCCAATGGATATTTCCCCATGCCCCATCAGGATTTACCTGTGGCATTAAGATAAAGAATGATGAAAGTGAAATTAAACCTGCTGATAACCCGTTTGCATTATAGCTTTTCGCTAAGAAATACGAAACGGTAAATGATAAGAAAATCGAAATAATGGCGAAAGTACCCCACCAGATGTTGCCGCCGAAAGAGGTCCAGCTATCACCAAACACACTCCCCATAAAACTCTTATACGCATCGATTGGCAATTGGTTAAGAAGTACGGCAAACGAACCTGCGATTGCCAGTGGCACTAACGAAATAAAACCATCACGAACTGCAGCTAAGTGCTTCTGTGAGCCTACCTTTGCGAAGAAAGGTACAAATTTTTCCTCGATTAAACTAAAAAATTGATTCACGACTGTTCCCCCTTAAATCTTTAATAATGCTTTGGCATCGGCCAATACCGCTTTGCCATTCATGGTGCCATACTTCACGGTGTCGATCACCGTCACCGGTATGCCACTGTCTTCAAGTGATTTAAACTTGCTTTTCAAGTAGCGCACCTGAGGTCCTAACATCAAAATACTGATGTCGTTAATCTTCGTGGCCTCAGATTCCGCAACCGCTTGAATTTCAGCCTGAAATCCTTCTTCAAGCGCTGCGTCCTGCATGCGTTTTACGAGCATGCTCGTGGACATCCCCGCCGAGCAAACCAAAAGTATTTTTACCATTTAATGCCTCCTCAAGATCACGATCACGTGATGCATTTTACCAGTGCACTAATATATAAAGCAAAGTCCGTGCCAACTTTATAATTGGCTGTAAAAAAAATGAAGCAAGCATTATCAACGCTTTCAGGACGAAGTAAAAAAAGAAAACAGTGTACAACGTTTTGCACACTGTTTGCACACTATATATTTATTGCACACTATCTGCTTTTGCACGCTAAAGGACTTATTCTAGATTAGAGAGGATCACCTTTAGTAAAAGGGCGCGTTCATCTGTGGGAATGGTGATGTAAAACTGATGCTCAATTGATTCAAATAAATCCTCAAGCTTATCATAGGCGCCGCCATTCTTAAGAAGAAAATCCCGATAGCCATCAAACACCCGAGGCGCGACACCCTTAAGACGGTTATCGATGTAAAACACCATATGAAGTAGAAAACCAATACGCGCATCTGCTTGCATGTCTTTACCCAGGCGTGCTTCTATCGCGTCTATAAAGCGATTTGACGCGCCGACCAGCTCATGGCTCGGTATATCCACCGTTTCTTTAATGGACTTTGAGATTTCACTTAAGAGCATGGCTTTTTCAACGATGGCTTCAAGTCTCGATAACCCCTCTTCTGATAAAAGGTCAAGTGCGCTAAAGACGGGAATATCATCCACTGGGATGTTGATCGTACTCGCGATGGCCACCACCTGATATTCGGAGCGCATATGCTCAATCGTGGCCAAATAAGCGCTTCGATCGGCGAGATCCACACTTTTAACCACGATCTGCTCCGGCTTGGCAATCCGTTTTTCGATGATGCGTTTCATGCGTTCTGCAGTGCCCTCACCCGTAAAACAGGCAGTGATGATCATCAATTTATTTTGACTATTCTCAGATCTCACGGTGGATCTCGGTGTTTGAAACTGCTTGCTAATGCTGGCCACGATTTCATCAGCGCCGTGACCTGATGCCGCTTTTCGAACCACTTCCAATAGAAGGGGCGTACTGGTTTGAACCAACGTCCTCACGTGAAAGCCATGGTCTTCGTAAAGCATTTCACCGAAGTTTGAAAGCGAGCCCATATCCACCATCATGAGCGCTTCCTTTATTTCATGGGTTAGAAAGTAATTTGAAATACTCTGGTACATGGCTTCCACAGGCATGGATAGCGGCATATCAAACGGCACAGCAATCGGATCCCCGATGAGCTCGTTTACCACCTCAGCCATGCTAGTGGCAGTGCTTTTGCCGTGCATCATGACGATTACGGGCAATGTTGAGCGCCTCACTTCTTTATTCAGCTCATCGGTATTAGCGAGAAACATGGTGATATAGCCGATCTCATCGATGGGTAAAACGATTCCTAGGGCAATTTCCATTTCTCTGGCGAGGTCCATGGCCACGAGAAACGCCTGCGTATGTTCTATTCTAATTTGATTAAGTCTCGGGTTATAAATCGGTTGACGATTTTGAATCCGCTCGATGGCGCTGGCCATGTGAAGCGTAAACGCCGACCTTAATGCGGGTGGGTAAGAACAGCCTAAACGCTGGGAAGCATCTGTCATCAGCTTTTCTGTTAGGGTTAAAAAATCCTCCCCCACGACCTTCGTGATACTATGCTCGATCACCCGCTGCTTCATAGACCTGAGGTAGGTTTCAAATTGCTTTTCTATGTCGCTTCCAACGATTTGACGCACAGCCTCTTCATCGAGACCCTGCGATTTTAAAACGTGATATTTTTCAGCGATACTCGTATAAAAATCCTCTGGGGTCGATTGGTCCAGCACCTGTGTTAATGATACTTCATCAGAATATAGGGTTTCCTCTGTGGGAGGTAATAACGCATCGACGATAGCGCGCTGATTCTTATAGTGATTATATCCTGCCTTTGCCGAACTGGATAAATCCACACTTCGCACCTTGATATGCGCCTCATCATTTGACACATAGTGAAGAAACGCCTTGGCACACGCTTGCTGGATATCGGTTCGCATCTGTCCGATATTGCTTCGACATTCATATAGAAGGAGTGAAATAAACGCATTGCGGCTCATGGTGATGGGTTTATTGATTCTCAGGGATTCCTGCTTAAGAAACATCATGATCATCTGCTTGCGTTCCTCTAAGGTCCTTTGTGCCAATGAAGGGAGCTCGATCATCATGGGAATCCGTCTTTTGAACGTATCCAGCAGTACAGATTCCGGGTTTTCCGTCGTGGCGGCGATGATCTGCACTTCGACGCCAGTGATGTCCGTGTTGCCACCTAACGGTCTAAAATGACCTTAATCCATAAAGGTAAATAGCATCTCCTGCCCCTGAGGTGGCAGTCTATGGATTTCATCTAAGAATAAAAAGCCTTGATTCGCCTTTTGAAGAAGTCCTTCTCGATCTCTGTCTGCCCCAGTATAGGCACCTTTCTTTACACCAAAAATTTCACTCATCAAGAGCTGTGGGTTATCGGCATAGTCAGCACAATTCAGTAAAACGAAAGGCGCATCCTTTTTAATTCTGCCTGAATGAATGGCGAACTGATACATCTCTCTGGCAAAGTGTGATTTTCCCACGCCAGTTTCGCCATGAATCAAGGTGTGTAAGCCATGAGGTGGATACAGTACCGCCGCCTTCGCCTGCTTTACCGCTTTTTTTAAACTGCCTTTTGCACCGATAAGGTTGAACTCATCTGTAATCGGATGCGCGGTATCTGTTATGAGCTCGGTAGATTTACTATCGCTACCTGCGACTTCGCTACCCATGATTACCGAGAAAAAGACGACAGGACGCCCATCCCCTTTTAGGAGCTTCCCCTCGATTACCATCTGATTTAGATAACGACTTACCACTGAACGGCTAAGATTATAGCGTTCTGCGATTTGCATAGCAGTAAAGCCTTGATGGAGTTCATGCTGATCGTGGTTGATACGATCCCATAATTGAATCACACTGTTCACTGGTAACCTCACTTAAGCATATAATGGGATGAGATGTTCCAGGGGAATCTCTAAGATAAGCGCGTCTGGTATCTTACGATTCTCCCATTTTGATTTCGCAATTTTAAAAACCACCTCAGCATCTTCTGAAACAGAGGGATGCAACGGTTTTATATAGAAAGTGAGCTCAAAAATATCCTCCACTGTTCGTAGAACCTTTCCCCTTAAAAATCGGTTCGAAGGCATTTCACTAAGTTCATGATGAACGATAAAATCGTGAGCGCGTATGCCTAAGTACTTCGGAACGTCTAAAAACTGAGTTTTCGGGTACTGTAAACCCCAGCTCTTAGCAAAATAGAACGTGCCATCATCCTCTAGATCAGAAAAGTTCTTACAGCCCGTTAGCTTTGCGACATATTTGTATTTAGGCGACTTGAAGGCTTCATGTGTGGTCCCCATAAAACTGGACTTGCCATGCTCCATCACCATCAACGAATCGCTCATGCGGTAAATTTCATCTCTACTATGGGAAACGAGAACGACATCCCCATTAAAATCACTTAAGTAGTCCATGACTTCCTTTTGAAGATGGTCCTTCAGATGGTCATCTAAAGCTGAAAAAGGTTCATCTAAAAGCAGAATTTCCGGCTCGAGGATCATACACCTGGCGAGTGCCACGCGTTGTTGCTGCCCTCCAGAAATTTGCCGAGGGTACTTTTCAGAAAGTGCAGTAAGATGAAATCGATCCATGATTTTTAGGATTTTTGCCATTTGATCTTTATCCGCTTTGGGTAATCCGATCCCGATGTTCTCCGCCACAGTCATATGTGGAAATAGCGCATAATTTTGAAATAGATACCCAATTTTTCGCTTTTGTGGTTTAACATTGATGCCTTGGACCGAATCAAATAACGGGCGTCCATTTAGAATGATTTTTCCCTCATCAGGCGTTATGATGCCCGCTAAGCATTTTAGCAGCATACTTTTCCCACTACCTGAAGCCCCTAAGATTCCCAATCGGCTTCCACGATTATCAAAATTGACTTCTAAGGTAAAATCTTTATACTGCTTTTTAATGTCTATCATCAAGCCCATTCTTCACCCTCCATTAGGCGCTCTGAGGCGTTTGACTTGCTCTTATCGAAGCGTTTGACGCTAAAGTAGTTCATGGAGACGACGACGAAAAAGGACAGTGTCAACACAACCCACACATACCCTCTTGCCGTTTCCATGTTTCCTGCAGCCACTTCAGAATAAATTGCCATGGGGAGTGTTTGTGTCTTTCCAGCGATGTTACCAGCAATCATGGCAGTTGCGCCGAACTCCCCTAATCCTCTGGCAAAGGATAAAATGCCACCACTCAAAACACCGGGGAGCGCAAGCGGCATCATGATTTTCCAAAATATTTTCCATTCATTAAGACCGATGGTACGTGCTGCCATGATCAGCGTTTCATCTACCTGTTCAAAAGCTCCCCGCGCTGCGCGATACATGAGTGGAAATGAGATGACAATAGCTGCAATCACTGTTGCAGTCCACGAGAAGACGATTTTTACCCCCAAAAAATCCAGGAGTAACCGTCCGATGGGTCGATTCACCCCAAAAATCGCTAATAACATAAAACCAATCACTGTGGGTGGTAAAACGAGCGGCATGGTTAAAATGCCATCGATGACCATTTTTAAGCCCTTAGATTTAATGCTCACCACGATATAGGCTGTGAAAATCCCCAGTATAAAGGTGATGAGAATGGCTAGTGATGCAGTTTTTAATGAGATTAGAATCGGTGAAAAGGACACGGCGTTTACTCCTTATAGGTTAATGAGTGCTCTTTTTCTATTCTATCATTTATTTTGATGCGTTTACAACAAATCCATACGCCTCAAAAATTTTTAAAGCGTCTTCCGATGCTAAGAACGCAAGGAATGCTTTCGATGCTACCTCATGGTTCGTCTGCGCTACCATGCCCACTGGATAGATGATGCTTCCCACAGAACCTTCAGGCGCTTTTGCCACAATTTCTACTTTATCCGTCGAAGCGGCGTCAGTGGCATAGACAATCCCCACATCAGCGCTACCTTCTGCAACCCAGTTTAGCACTTCGGTGACATTCGTACCGAGACTAAATTTTTCAGCGTTTGAATCGAATAATCCTAAGGCTGTCAGCACCTCCCTCGCGTATTGGCCTGCTGGCACGCTTTCTGGATCGCCGATGGCGATGGTTTCTGCATTACCGATACTCTCAAAACTGTACACGGCATTTTCAGCACCTACCCCTTTAATCAGAACCACTTCATTATCAAGGAGTTCTAGAACGGAGGCTTCATCCACTATACCACGCTCTATAAGCGCGCTCATTTGTTTCATCCCCGCAGAGAAGAACACATCGACATCTGCCCCTTCTTCGATTTGTGCTTGTAGCTTTCCAGATGAGTCATAGGTTGCTTGAACCGTGATTTCTGGATTTTTCTCGATAAACAATGGAATTAATGCGTCTTCAAAGCAATTTTTTAAGCTGGCCGCAGCTGCTAGAGTAATCGTCGTTTCTTCTGTAGAGGGATTAGCCTTTTGTGCACATCCTGTGGCGGTCATTAAGACCGAAATGATAACGAGTACAGATACTAAAAAGCGTTTCATCTATTTATCTTTCCTTCCGTAATCAACCGTTTGATATGTCCTATACTATCCCAAACGATGATGATGGCGATGATGGCGAAGGTGATGGCTAAGCTGATTTGAACACCTGATGCAATGCGCTCACCAAGCTTAATCGATACCAATTGATGATCTATTCCTAATGGACTCATAAAGATCAAATAGCTGAATGCCAATGAAATTCCATTCAACAAGAGCGTTATGAGTCGCGTACTCATCTGCCAGTTTCCTTTGAAAAGTAAATAGCAATCGAGTAAAATTTGCACGGCCATCACGAGAGAAACACTTAAAATGATCATCGAACTGGTTTTATCTGATAATACATTTGGTAAAAGCGTATTAACAACGGCGATTCCCACAGATGTGAAAAATATTTCGAAAATCATATCGACGCGTGACACCGCTTCGGAAAAATCGGGCATTTGGTGAAACGTTTTTATATCCCATGGCGCTTCTACTGATATCGCTTCATCCATCGGCGAATAGTATTCGACTAAAGCAAAGATCAACGTCACCACTGCGAAAACATTTAGTCCGATATCCCAAAATGCACTGAATAAATCGATAAAAAACGAAACCAGTAGTGAATCTCCAGAAGAAGCAGAGACCACTTCACCGATAGCGATGGCAAATCCAGTGCCTACTAATGAGGCAACCAGCGCTATTTTGAGCACTAACAGATATAAGTCAAAGTATCGACCACTGATTAGTGCGCTTGATCGACCTCGATAAGCGTCCGCCACTTGTTTCGGGTGGCCCATGGCTAATATCGCTGATTCAAGTTGCGCTTCCGTGTAATCCCCTTTTCCATAATGCTCTTCTAAGAAATCGTACAATCCTGCTTCAATCTCTTTAATGACTTCTTCTCTATTGGAAGGCGGTAACAGTTTACTGATATTGAATAAATACTTCTTAATCATATAGGCCTCCTTTAATCATTTTACTGAGTGCTTCATTCAACTTTTCCCACTCTTTGATTAATGCTTCTTTTAGTTCCACTCCCTGAGCGCTGATTTGATAATATCGACGTGGTCGATTATCCTCAACCTGCCAAAGCGATTCTAAAAGCCCCTGCTTTTCAAGACGCCTTAACAGTGGATATAGTGTATTTTGCTCGATTTCTATACCGAGGTCGTTTAAAGCCTGAATCATCGAATAACCATACTGTGGCTCTGTGAGCTGTGTCAATACGGCTAGTACCAACGTTCCTCTCTTTAATTCCTGTCCAGCGTTTTGTATGATAGTTGATAGTTCGGTCACGAGATCACCTCCTGTTAAATACATTATAGTGTGTGTCGCACAGTATTGTCAATATATAATTGATGTGTGATAATAAAAAAAACACCTGAATAAATCCAGGTGTTTTGATGAATGACAAATAATGATTTATTTACGCTTTTGGCTGTTTTCAGCGACACGATATCGGACCATTTTTCGAATCAATTCGAGTGGCAACGGTTGATCAAGTGGAAACTGAACAGAGCCTTTCGCATTTTTATAAACTTTCAGTTCTTCCTCAAACGCTTCAATGCCTGAAGGTGTGGGATAAAACCCGATATGTTTTTTAAAGGCAGCAAAATGAACGAGATTTCCATTAAGGTAAAATGTGGGCATTTGATAACTAAAACGCTCTGTGGCCTCGGGGGCTTCTTCTTTTATAAGGGCTCTAATGGTCCTCAGTTTATCCTGTACTTCTGCAGGGAACGTCGAGATGTATCCATCGATTTCGCTCATGTGCACCTCCAAATATCGACTATTTCATTTAAGAGTGAGGTTCGTTATGTTAAAAAAAGGTTTGTCTATTCTCATTATAATCCTTTTCATCATCACTTCAACCACCATTCCTACTTATGCGAACAGTGCTGAGCCACCCTCTCTGGTCATCATCGTGGAAAACCCGCCAGAGGATTTCAAAATGACGCTCCTTAGTGAATCAGGCACGAATGACGGCAGAAGATATGATTATGTCGGTGAGGTCCATTACACCTTCTACTACCGTGATTTGAACGAAAATAGACCTACTGCTGTGGAAATCACAGCTTACGGAAAAACGCAGGTCGTCGAATTACCGGAGCTGGAAAATCGCTATCATGAGATGTATACGCTCGAGCTTAATACCATGCGCTTTACTAGTGGCGAATCTTTTTCTAGAAGCTTTAAAGTGGTTGGTTTTAGGGTTCTTGCTACTTTGATAATCGAAGGTCTTGTTTTCTTGCTCTTTGGTTTTAGAAGTAGGAAATCTTGGTTAGGTTTCTTTTTACTGAACCTCGTAACCCAGTTGACATTAAATATGATTTTGAACATGGACCCTATCTATTCAGGTTATCCACTTTTCGGATTAATTTATGCAGAATGTTTTGTATTTGTGGCTGAATTCTTCGCGATTCATGCACTCGTAAAAGAACACAGTATCTTAAGGCGTAATCTTTTTGTACTCACGGCCAATACACTAAGTTTAATTTTCGGATTCTATATTTCAAGCTGGATTCCCTTAAGTTAATTTCGCCTGAATATAAACAAATCATCAATACCAACGGTTAGCACCGTTGGTTTTTTATTGTAAAAGAGTATACTTTTATCGTTTTAGACCTATTATTTATTGACTTACGATAAATGCCGTTGTATGATATTTTTGAGTTCAGGTGGCATCCACCTCGAAACCCCCACCGCAAGCAACGCATTATCTAGAATAACCATAGTAAAAATTTAAGTGAGGACGCGTATGAACATTCTAAAAAATAAAGAAACGGTATTTTTAAAACTAACACTTGTGTTAATCTCTCTGCCCATCATCGCAGGCTGTGTTTGGGGGATCCCTTGGATTTTAAACGAAGCCCTGCTCTATTACCCAAAACCGCTGGTCTATTTGGTGGTCGCTGTGGTTTATGTCGCTGTGATTCCCTACTTTTATGCATTAACTCGCGCCAACCGATTACTCGGTTTGATCGATACAAACAACGCCTTTTCCAGTGATGCGGTGAAAGCACTTAAGCACATCAAAATTTGTGGCTTAGCCATCACTTCTCTCTATGTTTTGATTTTGCCTTTAATTTATCTCGTGGCGGAGGTGGATGACGCACCTGGCATTCTTCTGCTTGCGCTGGTCATCATGTTTGCTTCCTTCGTGATTGCTGCGTTTGCTGCACTCCTTGAAAAACTGCTAGAGCAAGCCATCGCCATAAAAGAAGAAAACGACCTGACGGTTTAGGAGGATATTATGGCCATTATTATAAACATCGACGTCATGCTTGCCAAACGAAAAATGAGCGTCACTGAACTGTCCGAAAAGGTGGGCATCACCATGGCAAACCTGTCCATCCTAAAAAACGGTAAGGCGAAAGCCATCAAATTGTCCACTCTAGAGGCGATCTGTCTTGCGCTGGATTGCCAGCCTGGCGATGTCCTCGAGTTTAGAAAAGAAACCCCATAAGGTGGTGCCTGTATGAATCATTATGATCTCGTTATCATCGGCGCTGGACCATCAGGGGCAAACCTAGCCAGGTTAATATCACCGGATTTGAAGGTATTGCTCCTCGATAAGCGGCTGTTAAGCGATCCCTTTAATGGGTCGGCGTCTCGAAAGTGTTGTGGTGGGTTATTGGCACCCGACGCGCAAAAAATGATCGCTTCCATGGGACTGGGCATCCCTAAGGATATTCTAGTGAGCCCGCAGCTTTTTTCGGTGAGAACCATCGACCTAGATCAAAACCTTCAGCGCGATTACCAGCGCTACTATTATAATATGGACCGTGAAAAATTTGATCGCTGGCTCGTCTCTTTAGTCCCCGAGCATGTCGACCGTTCTTTCGGTGCAGTGTTTCGGCATTATCAAGAAGATAATGACGGCCTCATAGTAGAATACTTTCACGGTGGCGCGCTGTGTAAAGTCCACACGAAAGTCTTAATCGGCGCTGATGGAGCGAACTCAAAGGTTAGAGCACTCATGTGTAAACACAGGGGTGATCAATCACCCTTACCTAAGAAATACATTTCCATCCAGCAAGTATTTAGCTGTAATGCCACGGTTCCCCATTACACCGCCCTTTTCGATGCCACATTAACCGATTTCTACGCATGGACGATTCCGAAGGACGGTGAGCTACTTCTAGGCGCAGCTCTGGAAATAAACGGCCATGAATGGGAAACGTTTAAGAGGTTAAAAGAAAAACTCACAGCAAAGGGCTATGAGTTTGGTCATCTACTTCGTACAGAAGGTGCTTTTATCAACCGCCCCCTCTCTCCCGCTTCATTTGATTCTGGCAGCGATAAGGTTCTGTTGATCGGAGAAGCGGCAGGGGCCATTAGCCCAAGCTCTGCTGAGGGGATCAGTTACGCACTTAAGACGAGTTTGATGCTGGCTGAAAGTATAAACGAAGGAATGGCTGGGTGCGCTAAGCGCTACGCAAGAAACGCGCTGGCCATAAAAAAGAACCTCTTTCTAAAGCGACTTAAATCCCCTGCCATGTATCAGCCAACCCTTCGAAAGCTCGCCATACAATCGGGCTTGATGGGGCTGAAATCACCCGTTCATATCATCCCGGTTAATGGAGCCGTTTAAATGGTCGTCGTTTTTTTTACTGGAATCCAGATTTCGCTACGATAATTGGGATTCGACGTGTCTTTGCTTTCATGCCAAACGATTTCTGGTCCTGCGATACTTTCATAGTCTGATGAAGGGAACCATTCAGCATAAATTCTACCCCAAGTGGCTTGAAGGGTTTCAGGGAAAGGGCCGACCACTTCGAACACCGCCCACATGCCCGCTGCGACTTCTAGAGCATCAAAATCCTCTACTGGAGCTTCGGTGGTAAGGACCCCGATAAAGTGATCCAGCTCACCGCTTTCTGACATCCTGCCCTCCGAGAAATTCGTAGATGCACTGATGATGCCATTCGGTTCAACATTCGACATCGCTTTTAATAAGGCGATGTTTTTTTCGTTTAATCGAGCGTAAATTTTCGCGATTTCAGGATTTACCCCCTCAAACTGAATGGGAATTCGTCTCATGTAACCCACAACCTTAAACGCTTCTTTTTCGATAAGTCTCACTTTCATTTCTGTTCCTCCTCTAATGGATAAATAGAAGGACAGTTTTGGATACGCGATGACGGTCCTTCCATGCTGCTTCACCTCAGAAGGTAAAACACCGTGCATGGCGTGAAATGCTCTCGTGAAGGCATCTGCCGATTCATAACCATATTTGACTGCCACGTCGATTACTTTGGACTCCTGTTCGAACAAATCGTTTGCCGCTAAGGACAACCGTCTTTTCCGAACGTATTCAGCCACGCCGATTCCCGCTAAAAATGAAAACATCCTTTTAAAATGGTGTTCTGAACAACCCGCTAATCTCGAAGCCCTTTCCATGCTGATCTCATCCGTCAAATGCGCTTCGATGTAATCGATGGCATCATTAAAGTTTTTTAGTGTATCCATAATGTCCTCCTTACATCCCATGATAACCATAAAAATGAACCCACATCCGACAATATGGGTTCAGATACTATCGCTATTTTCGTTTCATGGTTTTATTTCGGCCTGTTTTTTTCGCCTCATAAAGTGCCTCATCTGCTAGATTAATGAGTTGGTCCAATGTCTGCGCTTCCTCTGTTATGGTGGATATGCCTATACTGATGGAATAATGCACCACATGATCGCCATACCGTTCTTCCAGCTCATAAATATGACGTCTAAAACCTTCTGCTTTTTCATAAGCAGTTGCCATATCCGTGTTAATCATAATCACTGCAAATTCTTCCCCGCCCATCCGAGCGACTGTATCAGTCCCTCTAAAGGAATGCTTGAGATGCGCAGAAAAAGACTTGATGACTTGGTCGCCGACGCCATGGCCATACGTATCATTGATCCGTTTAAAATAGTCGATATCCATCATCAGAATCGAGAGCTGTTCGTGATATCTCAATGCACGGTCAACGGCTTCTTCTCCGTACTCTCTAAATCGTCTGCGGTTATTAAGGCCACTCAGTTCATCCGTAACAGCCATTTGCTCAAGTCGTCTTCGTAACTCCTCGCGTTCTGTGACATCTGATATGGTGATGAGCAAGCCAACCATTTCGTTATGGTTATGGACCCCTTTGGAAATGACATTCACAAACTTAGGAGTGTCCTTCGTCTCTATCATATAAATCTTATTTTCGAATCGCATGATTGCTCCCAGAAGTTCCTTCTGGTTTTCAAGCAGTTTCTCAATCGGCCCTTCATGAAGCTGACTATCAAACAACTGAAAAAGTGCGATACTCTTTTCATTATAATCCACCACTTGATTAAGTCGGTTGATCAGGACGATGCCTTCCTCACTCTCCTCAAAAATATGCTCACGTGCCATGACTTTGATTTCCAGAAAGTTGTATTTGGTGAGCGCCAGATTTATGAGCAACACACACGGAGGTAAAATGATGGCTGTATAATCGATTCCGACACCGCCGAGATTCATGGTGACGAGAACCAGTGAGACATAAGGGAGTACGGATGCGATGAGAAGTAACCTAAACTGAATACGTTCGATCCCAACACTGTCTTTATAACGCTTATAATAGAACCATGTGCAGGTAATAAGCGTAATGAGAACGTAGGTCATCTGTACGACATACCAAGGACCCTTAGTAAGGAGCATCGGGGACATTCCTGCGAAGGACTGAAGTTCGATTTTACTATAGTACAAATGGTGCCATTCATTCGTCGCACGCATGATGAAGGTGATGATCGGCACGGCAAAAATAGCGAGGAGCTTGACCCCTTGCCACTTAGACCCTCTTCCCGTATACAGCATACTCACCCAAAGCCACAAGGCGGGGAAAAACGGAATGCCGAAATACTGTATTTGATTCCAGAAAATCATCTCTTTCAGGCTTGTCGCATTTATTTCCAAAAGGTATCCGAGCAAATAGATTTGAAGTGTTAAGCTGAGGGCACCAAAGGCTCTCGCATAACGTGTTTTACCTCTTAAAAATGAACTGACAAACATAAATGAGAGGAGCAATACACCCACGAATAAATATAAACTGATTAGCTTTGTGATCATAACCCCACCTAGATTTTTGAGTATTAAATATATTTGGCTGTGATGGAACGCTCACATTTTTTCAGTTCCTCTGGTGGTCCCTCGAAAAGCACTTCACCGCCTCGTGTACCACCATCTACCCCCATATCGATGATCCAATCCGCATTTCTGATGATATCGAGGTTGTGCTCAATCACCACCACGGTATTCCCTTTTTCTACGAGATGATTGATGATTTTTAGGATACTGGTGATATCCGACATATGAAGCCCCGTAGTGGGTTCATCCATAATATAGATATTTCCCTTCTTGCTAAGTTCTTTTGCTAGCTTAAGCCTTTGACATTCACCACCTGATAAGGTGTCAAGTGGTTGGCCTAATGTCATGTAGTGAAGTCCCACATCGACGATGTGCTTTAATTTACCCGTGATCTCTTTTTGATGGAAAAATTCCACGGCTTCACTAATGGTCATATCCAGGACATCGACGATGGTTTTTTCTCTATACTTGTAACCTAAGACCTCCTGTTTATAGCGCTTCCCGCCACAATCCTCACACTCGGTATCCACCGAATCCATAAAAGAGAGATCCGTTTCAATAAAGCCCCTGCCCTTGCAGGATTCACAAGCCCCTTCAGAGTTATAGCTGAATAATCCTGCACTGACATTATTTTCTGTAGCAAACTGCTTTCTAATCTCGTCCATGATTCCAGTGAAGGTCGCTGGATTTGACCTTAGGTTTGCACTGACAGCCGACTGGTCGATGACCACTGCCTCTGGATGTTCCTTTACGAACACGCCATTTACCAGTGTCGATTTTCCAGAACCTGCGACACCCGTAACGACTGTAAATAATCCTTTCGGTACCCTGAGCTTCGCCCCTTTCAAATTATGAAGCGTGCTTACGCTGGTTTCATAAAATTGATCGGGTGATTTTGAGGCCTTCTTTATCGGTAAATGCTTCTGCAAATATTTGCCTGTCAACGTATCCGATTTTAGAAGATTATCATAAGATCCTTCAAACATGATCTGTCCACCATGATGACCTGCTAGCGGACCGACATCGATGATATGATCTGCCACCTTGATGACATCGGGATCGTGTTCTACCACGATAACGGTATTTCCTTTATCTCTCAGCTTCGTCAGCAAATCATTTAATCGATGCACATCGCGTGTATGGAGACCGATACTGGGTTCATCAAAGATGAAAATAATGTCTGTAAAGCTGCTGGTTAAGTGTTTTACCATCTTAACCCGCTGTGATTCTCCCCCAGATAAAGTGGAAGTTTCACGGTCCAAGCTGACATAATCGAGACCTATTTGAATAAGGTCGTTTAAGCGCTCGGCAAGATTATTTACCACTGGCTGAACGCTAGGGACTTTAATTTCCTTGATGATTTCTAGGAGTTCATCCACTTGAAGTGCCGTCATTTCTGATATGTTTCTACCCTTGAGCTTCACGCTTAATACCGTATCATTATACCGCTTCCCGCCACAATCATGACACACCGACTGCATGGTGTATGGCGCAATTTTCTTCATATTCGCTTCAGATTTTTCATATTCCGTTTTAACGTATTGGCTGATAAATTTCTCCACGAGGCCCATATAGGTGGAATTCATCCCCTCTATAAAGATGGAGTTGATTTTCTCTGCTTTACCATATACGAGCTTTTGATATTCGTCTTCTGAATAATCCTTAACTTTCTTATCCACGTCGAAAAAACCAGATAGGGCATACATTTTCCATTGCCAAGTTCCAGGCTTATATCCCGGTAATAAAATCGCCCCTTCATTTAGTGATTTATTGATATCGAGCGATTTCGTCAGGTCCAGTGTCATGATTTTCCCGATACCCTCACAGGTTTTACACATCCCGTTCGGGTCATTAAAGGAGAAATAGTTAGATGGCCCGATATGGGGTTCGCCCACTCTAGAAAAAAGCAGTCTTAAAAGTGGATTGATATCCGTGATGGTGCCCAAGGTCGATCTGGAGTTTCCTCCGATTCTTTTCTGGTCGACGATGATCGCTAATGAAAGATTTTTGATTTCGTCCACATCCGGATGGCCATACTTGGGCATGAAGCCCTGAACAAACTTGCTATAGGTCTCATTAAGCTGTCGTCCTGCTTCCTGAGCGATGGTTTCGAAGACGATGGAAGATTTCCCACTCCCTGAAACGCCTGTAAAAACCGTTATTTTTTTCTTCGGAATTTTTAACGAGATATTTTTTAGATTATTGACTCGAGCGCCTGTTATTTCAATATAATCACGATTCATTTGACACCTCAATTATAAAAGCTTTGTCAGTATAAGTACTATGCACCATTATACCCTTTTTTTGGCATATTCACCACGCTAAAAAAATAGGCTTCACCAAGCATCCGTAGACGATCAATGAAGCCCAATAAGGGGTAAAATTATTATAGCTTGGGAGAATTACTCATCGAGAGCAATCAATCGGCTATGGGCGTTTTTTGCCCATACCACCAGGTCCCATTTGCTGTAGTGTGATTTCTGTGATCTCTGTGCCATTTACGGTGACTGTTCCACCGTTCAAGGTTGCGGTGCTATCGGCATCAAACGCCGACTGGCCAGAAACGGAAATGATTCCCTCATTAATTTCGATACTGCCATTTGAATCGAAGCCATCCGTATCGCCAGCCCCCATGGTCACGTCGATGGTGCCTCCGTTCACCTGAATCATCACTTCTTCAGCACTCTTGTTTGTGGCATTAATACCGTCATCTGCTGAATAAAGCGTCAATTCACCACCGTTGATTTGGATATAAGTGGCTTCGAGTCCCTCGGTGCTGGATTGGATATTGATAACTCCGCCATCAATTTGAAGAACAGTGGTCGCTCTAACGGCATCATCACCTGCTGTTATATCAAACTTGCCATTTTTAATGTAAATGGCGCCAACTGATTGGTCTTCATCATTTTCGCTATGAATCGCATCAGACTGCGTTTTGATCGTGAAAGTACCCTCATAGATATAAATACCGTCATTCGCTTCCAGTCCATGACCTTCCGCTGTGACGACATAAGTCCCACCAGTGATCTTTAGGTCATCCTTTGATGTTATGGCATTGCCAGTTGCTGAATTTATGGTTAATATGCCTGTCCCATTTAATACCAGGTCCGATTTTGAAAAGACGACTGCATCCGTGTTTGTGTCACCATCCGCTGTAAACGCACCATTAACCGTTAAGGTACTGTTATTGGCCGTCGTGGTGATGAACACTTTATCGCCTGATTTTATATAGATAGCGGGTATGCTTTGATTGGTTATCGTTACACCATCTAATACCAGTTGAACCTTTGCATCTTCTGGTGCTGCGACGACTATCGTCGCGTCTGTGGCTTCCCCAGAAATGAGGTATACGCCCTCTTCAGTGATATCAACCGATCCGTTGCTTGTTACATTAAGCTTTATCGCATAGTTTAGGTCCACATTCTGCTCTAAATCACGATCGGTAAAGAGCTCTGAAATATTGAGCTTCGATCCTTCAACTGCCGTTAAACTAAAATTTGATACCGATTCGGTTATGCCTTCAGTACTGTTTTCAGTACTGTTTTCACCTTCGATCTCTGTGGCTGCATCGGTGATTACGTTCACAGTCTCTCCTTGTGCGGGTGCTACTGTACATCCCACGATTGATAGGCTTAATATCATGATTAATATAAAACTCACAACTTTTTTCATCTTCATTTCTCCTCTATGCATTTATTAAAGTTTTTTCTACTAACGATGCGTTGCTTTAATTATTAATGACGAACCTTAAATGAACCTAAAATAAAAAAATAAATTTAAATTGCATACAACCTGTTTTTCGAGGTATATATGATGCATACAACATTTTTGGAGGTCTTATATGGAGCTAGTAAAACGTTATCTAATTACTTTGGTTGTTTTCTTCGTCATCGATATTTTTTGGCTCGGTGTCGTGGCTAAGAAGTTATACAGTAAAGAACTGGGATTTATCATGAGTGACCGTCCAAACTGGACAGCAGCCATCATTTTTTATTTGGTCTTCATCATGGGTCTCGTGTTCTTCGTGATCAATCCAGCCATGGAAAAAGACGCATGGCAATATGCGTTATTTGTCGGGATGTTTTTTGGCTTCGTGACCTATGCGACCTATGACCTCACCAATCTCGCAACACTTAAGAATTGGCCGTTAAAAATCACGCTCATCGATCTTGCATGGGGAACGTCCTTAGGTGGTGCCGTTTCGACACTATCGTTTTTTATTCTTAAATGGCTTAAATAATTGAGGTGCTTATGAAAAGAAAAATGTCACTAGGAAAAAAAATCGCCATCACTGCCGTCGCGTTACTCCTCTTACTGGTGGGTGGCTTCCTCATCTATTCGCTTGATTATTATCGGGCATCTGCTGATGTATCGCTGATCGTAGAACAATCCCCATTAAGGATTGAGACTGCAGATCATATGACGGTCATTTATCCTACTGGAAACAACTTAGATAAAGGGATTATTTTCTATCCTGGTGGAAAGGTTGAAGCAAATGCTTATCTACCGTTGTTAGTTAAATTATCGGAGCTGGGTTATACCACTGTCCTGGTAGAAATGCCGCTAAATTTGGCCGTTTTTAACAGTAATGGTGCTGAAGAAGCATTTACATTGGCACCAGAAATCAAAGACTGGTACCTCGCTGGTCACTCACTGGGTGGTGCAATGGCGAGCAGTTATATGGAAGATCACTACGATCAGTTTAAAGGTTTAATTTTATTAGCATCCTATCCCTTAAATGATGCACCGATTGAGACGCTGGTTTTATATGGCACATATGATCAAGTGCTGGATCAGTCTACGCTGGAAGGCGTTGAAAACAAAGTGGAAATTATCGGTGGTAACCACGCTTACTTCGGGAACTATGGCGAACAGGAAGGCGACGGCATCGCCATCATCACCCGTGAGGAACAGCAAGCGTTTACAGCGAAAGCCATCCATCAGTTTATCAATCCATAAACGGTGAAGTTTTAAGGTTCATTTAAGGCTTAGGGCTTAAACTACTCTTGAAAATAACGATTCAGGAGAAGAGCGATGAATTCAAATCAGAAGCATGAACCCTTGATTTCCTATAACAACCTGACGATCAATTTCTCAGCCCAGTGTGCTGAAGTCGGTGGCGCCCCTCTTAAATTGACCCGGTTGGAGTTCAATACACTGGCATACCTTCTAAAAAACAAGAACACGGCGGTGCCGCGAACTGAACTGTTAAACGAAATCTGGCATATTAACTGTGTGATCGATACACGTGCCACGGACGACACCATGAAGCGTTTACGGAAAAAGCTGAGTCTGTACGGCGCACAAATCATGATTGAAACCATCCGTGGTTACGGGTTTATCGTAAGGGATCTGCAGCATTAGTCATCACTATTTGGTCGTAAATCAAAAGCACTTCATTATTGAAGGGCTTTTGTTTTGTCTATTTTCTCACCTTGATTCTTAAATAATCATTAGAAATGACCTTATACTGATGCCGAGTGGTATAATATGGGTATTATATGGTATCCCATCAGTGAGGTTGATTATGAATACATACCTGAGTTATAAATTAAAAGTAAATCGATTTTCTAAAGTGTTGCTTTGCTTTATCGGACTCCTCGTTATGACTATAAATTTTTATATCAGCATTGCAGATGCCCCTGTGGTTAATTACACCGTCGATCGCAATTATCCGCCCTATACCTTTGCTGATGAGGGCGGATTCTATGGCTTCGACCCAGCTCTGACCAACATGATTTTTAAGCGTGAGGACTATGAGGTCGTTTACGCCACTGACACATGGGCAAATGTCTATGCAGCGGTTAAAGGTGGTGATATCGACATCGCTGGCATCATCGCTGTCACTGAAGAGCGTAAACGCGATGTGCTTTATTCTGACCCCGTGCTGATCTCCTATGTTGCATTGTACACACTGGCAGATTCAGAAAAGGTCACCACTGATGATCTAAAACAACTTAATGTGGGTGTGGGAAAAGGCTACTATACGGAAGAGCTTTTGCGAACAGAGCTAAGACTTTCGTCATATCGTGCATATGAGAATTTGGATGATGCATTTGATGCGCTACTCTCCGGTGAAATTGATGTTTTATTTGAAAATCAGCAGTTTATCGAACATCTATTGGTCAGCGAGGGGCTAAGAGGGGAAATAATTCCTCAAGTTACCAACCTGTATCCACGTGAGCACGCTTATGCCATTTCTAAAGACAGAGCAGATCTCGTCTCTTATATTAACAATCGCCTCCAGTCGCTCAAAAGGTCTGGGGTTTTCGAAGTCCTTTATCAAAAGTACTTCTATGCGCATTCTGCCTGGTACGAAGCACAGAAAAAGACACAGACCATGGTAATTATCACCATCGCGTTACTATTTATTCTGATTGCTTTTATAGGCCTTCAGCTACTGATCAAGTCACTTAAGCGGAAAATCAATGTAAAATATATCGAACTAATGGAAGCGCATGAAGAACTGACGGCTGCAAATGAAGAGCTGGAAGCGCATTATGAAGAAATTCAGGCATACAGTGAAAAAGTCAACCAATTGGCCTATTATGACGCTTTAACGGGGCTACCAAATCGCACCTTTCTTAACGAGCATTTAGAAAAACTATTTCCACTACCTGTTTATTCAACGGGGGCATGGTATGCGGCGTTCTATATCGAGATGGATAATTTTAAGCAAATCAACGACACACTGGGACATGAATACGGTGATCTCGTTCTGAAAGCCATCAGTGAGTGCCTGGTCAACAACCTAAAGGAGGAACCGTTAATCGCTCGAACGGGAGGTGACGAGTTTTTCATTATGGTCAAAGGGTTGGTGAATCGAGAGGAAATCGATCAATACGCAGAACAAATCAAGCTATTAATTAACCGACTTTGGGAGATAGGCGACCATGAGATTTATCTTTCTGCAAGTATCGGTATTTTGGATATCAATCAGTTCTGTAAGGCACCCACTGATGTATATAAAAAAGTTGATACCGCCATGTATCACGCAAAACAGCACAACCACGGGGGCTACATTCACTTCGACGAGAGCATGCTCCTCAATATAAAAACCAAATCGATTATGGAGAAAAAATTACGAAAGGCCATCGAGCTAAAGGAATTTACGCTCCATTACCAGCCTTACTTCGATTCATATACAAGTGAACTCTTAGGCGTGGAAGCGCTTATCAGATGGCAAGAACCCGAAATCGGTCTCATTAGCCCTGCGGATTTCATACCACTTGCAGAAGAAACGGGGCTAATCGTACCTATAGGAAACTGGGTTTTAGAGGAAGCAATCCAGCAAAATAAAAAGTGGCAGACTGTGAATGGCATATATATCCCCGTTTCGGTGAATATTGCGGGTATGCAGCTTGACGAAGACCAGTTCGTCTCCCGTGTCAATGCACTTCTGACAAAATACTACTTAGCACCTCAATACTTGCAGCTCGAAATCACAGAAAGTAGCATTCTAAAGAACTTAGATAAAAGTGTCGCGCACCTTAGTGTTTTAAAATCCAAAGGGGTTAAAATCTCTCTTGACGACTTTGGAACGGGATATTCTTCCTTATCTTATATGATGCATCTTCCTGTGGACTCTATTAAGATTGATAAAAGCTTCGTGGACGATATCACGAACGATCATCACGAGATTATCGTCGGTGACATTATTTCAATCGCTCATAAGCTGAACCTGATCATCATCGCCGAGGGGGTTGAAAGTACGAATCAACTTGAATACCTAAAAGAAGCGGCATGTGATGCTATTCAAGGCTATCTCTTTTCTAAACCACTAGACACAGCATCCGTTGAGAAATTATTTAAAAAACAATGATATGAGGAGCCTTTCATGGAGCTATGGGATTTATATGACGAAAATAGAAAACCGCTAAACAGGACAAAACCCCGTGGTTCAGTACTTGAACCAGGTGAATATCACTATGTCGTCCATGTTTGCCTCTTCAACCCTAAGGGCGAGCTGTTGATTCAACAAAGACAGCCCTTTAAGAAAGGCTGGCCGGGGTTATGGGATGTTTCAGTGGGTGGAAGCGTACTAGCTGGCGAAACCAGCCGTGAGGCGGCCATGAGAGAGACCATGGAGGAAATCGGCCTTTCCATCGATTTAACATCGATTAGACCCCATTTAACGGTCAACTTCGATGTGGGTTTTGACGATTTCTATATTCTCGAAAGCGATTTTGAGATTTCTTCACTTACTCTCCAGGAGGAAGAGGTCAGGGCCGCGAGATGGGCATCACTAGAAGAAATTTTAATGATGATCGATGAAGGTGATTTCATCCCCTACTACTCTGGGTTGATTCACTTCTTATTTGAAAACATAAAAGCCTATGGCGCCATTAGAAAATAGCGAAACGTCAAATATGATTCGATATTCATCGAAATGTATTTGACTTTTTGTTTTGATGGCTGTATATTTTACTTAGATATATATCGAATTAAAATTACAGGAGAAAAATCATGACACCGATTATTCAATACAAAGCCTTATTAGGAAATTTAAAAAAGGAAAAAGAAGCCCTCATTAAGCAATTCAACACGCAATATGCCCTCGATGATGCAAAATTTGCAAAAATCGAACTCAACATTATCGATGTTTTCGAAAAAATGCTCTATGCAAGTGAAAAACAAGTATCTTCCAGTGCGGATGATTATCAAGTTGCATTTTCAAAGGTTTACCTAAACTATTTCGAAAAAATTCCACAAAACTGGCGCGAACACCTTTCAGAGTGTGAAGCCTATGGCGACATAGAAGGTGCCCATATTGAGCACCTCAAACTGAACCAAGCCGCCGCTTTAAAGGATGCTTTTATCACACTATTGAAGGAGGAAGCCCATGAATAACCCACAAATGGATATGGATCAAGCCATAAAAACCTTTAAAGCCCTTTCTGACGGCTCTAGACTGCGTATTCTATCCTCATTGATGGAAGCCCCCAAATACGTCGAAATCATCGCGGAAAGACTTGAGCTCGCCCCTTCCACCGTATCCTTTCACCTAAAAAAGCTCGAGGAGGCGGACCTCGTGACGAAGGAAAAAGATCAATACTATATCAACTATTCCATCAATAGCGAAATCTTCAATCGACCTTTAAAATACTGGATCAACCCTGAGCATCAAGCCACTGACGCTGAATCGCTTAGGGAAGCCACTTACCGACAAAAAGTGCTCGATACCTTTATTAAATATCATAAGCTCATATCGATTCCAGTGCAGCGTAAAAAGCGCTTGATCATCCTGGAGCACCTCGTGGGTGAGTTCGACATCACGAGAAAATACACCGAAAAAGAAGTGAATCTGATTATCGCATCCTATCATGATGATTTCGCGACTTTGCGAAGAGAATTTATCAACGAAAAACTACTAATGCGTGAAAATGGTATCTACTGGCGCACTCCTAAAGCAGAAAACCCGGTTTAATAATTACCGGGTTTTATCCTTTTATACAGTTTTGATAAAATGGTGGGTCATAATGCTTAAGGACCATCAGCCCCCTTAATGTGTTCATTTTACCGATCGTTTCTGTTTCCATTTTAAAGTGAAGCCTGCCACTGTAAGTCGTCCCCTTACCTAAGGTGCCACCTTTCATTTTTTCCTTGAGCAGTGCCAATGCTTCATCTAGACGCGGGTCATATGGATACTCGATCGATGTAAAATAAACCAGCGCACGTAAAAAGTCGTACTTCCACCTCACAGGAAAATGCGCCGAATCCACCTGGTTGAAAAGTAGCTCTCCTGTGGTTTCTCTTCTCAAAAGCCGCTTATTAAGCAGGTATTCCCTCCCCTGATGTGCTTGTTTATTCAGCATAGGGAGATTTTTAGAATATCCGAACTTCAGGTAATCCCGATACGCTTCTAATACGGATAAGGTCGTATGAACTGAACTGACCTTTGACCGCGACGAACAGTTCCATCCCCCGTCGGAGAGTTGTTTGGAAATAAGATAGTCCATCATTTCTTCTATGGGTTCACTATCATAGCTTCCATAGCTTAGCATACTGACCATCATGGCCACCACACATACATCATCCTCTACCGAATGCCCTTTTTTCCACATGTTATTCAGTAGCGTTTGAAGCCCCGCCTGATAATCAGGGTTTTTAGGATCTATCTCCAAACTCATTAGGTCTCTCAGTGTATAGAACGTAGAAATCCATTTTGGTCCATAGATTCCCCCACCCCACCTTTGAGTCCTCGCGTCGAATAAAGATAAAAAATTTCCGATCCAGCCATCGCTTACATAAACCTGTTCTGTTCCTAACAAATACTTTTGCGTCATCCTTCTCACTGATGGATCCGAATCAAGTAGTAGTTGAATAATTGACATCTTACACGCCCCCTCATGTTTTAAAATTATTCAGTGAATCGCCAACCATTGTCACCAGAATAGATCATTTGCTTCGACATCCCTCCATCGACGGTTATCGTTTGCCCTGTGATGAATCCCGCTTGATCGGAGCATAAAAAATGGACGATATTGACGATATCCTCTGGCGACCCTATGCGCTTAACAGGATGCTGCATATGGTCTGCCTTCGTGAAAGGTTCATCAGAAGTGTTGATCCAACCAGGCGCTACACTATTAACCCTAACCCTCCCAGCGAGGGAAATGGCCATGGCATGTGTCAAAGCACCAATCCCACCCTTTGCTGCCGAATAGCTTTCAGTATTTGGCTGACTCATATTTTCTCTCGTCGACGACAAGTTGATGATGACCGCGTGCTCCGTAAAGTAAGGTAAAAAGCTTTTTGTAAAGTAGAAGGGCGCAGTGACCCCTACTAAAAGTGCTTGATTGAACTGTTCGTAGCTACAGTCATCAAGCCCCCTCATAAGCGGCGCAGCGTTATTAATCAGCACATCAACTTTTCCATAATCGCTGATGACTTTATCTACAAAGTCGTCCATGTCCTTTTGCTTAGAGAGGTCTCCTATGAAATAGTCGTTAGGTGCCTTATCAAAAATACAGACATGATCTCCTTTTTCAGCAAATGAACGGGAAAGTGCTTTTCCGATTCCGTTCGCACCTCCTGTTATTATCACTACCTTATTAGTCATGAAGTCACTTCCTTTCGCTATACAAATAATTACGAATTTTAAAAATCAAGTGGTTTCCCTATTAATTTCGACTATGGTATTATTAACCTATCAATATTAATTTTTGGAGGTGCTATGTCCACGAAGAATAGCTTATTGCTCATCCTATTATCTGCCATTTGGGGCGGCTCCTTTATATTTATGCGCGTTCTAGCCCCAGTTTTCGGTGCGGTGGGGACAGCCAATATCCGGCTACTGATCGGTGCCATTTTTCTACTGACCATTTACAGGCTAATTCGTTATCAGATACACTGGAAACGGGATTGGAAGCTGTTTTTAGTCATCGGTATCATTAATTCAGCACTTCCCTTCACCTTTTTATCTTTTGCAGCACTTCATATCCCGGCCTCCATATCCGTGGTCATAAACTCCATGACACCGATGTTTGGTGCTTTATTCGAAAAAATCATTTTAAAGGGAAGTTTGACGATCAACAAGCTTATGGGACTCGTTATCGGAACCATCGGAGTGATCATTATTAGTGGCAGTAAGACATTAAGTGGAACACCTGAATCCTACGTGGCCATTTTTGCTTGTTTGGCAGCGACCTTTTGCTACGGTTTATCTGGCGCACTGGTGAAAAAATATGGAAAGCAAGTGGAAGCCAAGGCCATGGCAGGTGGTAGCCAGTTATTTGCAGGTTTTGTCCTTCTTCCTTTTTTAGCAACCAGTGGGTTCTCGACGCCTATTACTTATGACACCATCTTGACGGTTATCGTTTTCGGCGTTCTATGTAGTGCCATCGCCTATCTCATCTACTACCATCTAATCAATACAGCTGGGCCTACGATAGCGCTCTCTGTCACCTTTTTAATGCCGGTTTTCGGCATTCTATGGAGTAAAATCATATTAAATGAAGTCATCACTGGTCAGATGATCCTGGGTGCTTTCATCATATTGATCGGCATCTACCTAATCATCAAACCTAAAAGTAAGAAAGTGCTCACCTGATAAAGGGAGCACTTTTTTATTAGAGCTGAAACGGTGTTACGATGCCCATCTTTTCTCTTACAATCGCTTCCACTTCTCCAATTCCAGGCTTTCGATCTTCTTTTGCCTTTGAAAAGATGAGTTCATCATTAAAGGTCACCTCAAAAACACCACCTGATGATGGAATTAAAGACAGTTGACCAATCTTATTTTTATGCTCCTTGAGGAGTTTTTGTGCGAGGCTCACGGCCCCATCGAGGTACCCTCAAGAGGTACAATATTCAATGGTCATCAAGTATTTCATATCAACACCCCTTTCGACTATCATAGGTTTTCAAGAAATCTATACCCACTGGCGTCTTAGTAAAACACCCTTAGAAAAACGACAGTTGGACCTCATCAAAAGGCGCCTGGTAAGACTTAATGATTTCTTCCATCTTATAGACGATGCCCAATTCCTTACACAAGGCTTCAAACATTTGCCGTAGTTGCTTAGCGTTTGGAGACTGGCATGAGTAGGCCTCACCGAACTGCTTTTGGTATTTTTCTTTTACTCCGGGGAAGTGGTTATCCAGATGATCATAAAACCACTGTCTTTGACGATCTCTAAGCGTGACACCGAAGGCAGGATAAATGACTTTTGCACCATTTGAATGTGCATGAATGACGATCTCTTTTATGTTCTCTGGACTGTCTTCTATATAAGGTAATATCGGCATCATTAGAACACCTGTTGGTATCCCGGCGTCGGATAATTGCTTAATTGCTTTGAACCGTTCAGATGAGGGCGATACATAAGGTTCAACTTTTCTACAGAGCACATCATCCGCCGAAGTAATCGTCATCATCACCAGCACCGGCGCTTTTTTTGCTATGGCAGAGAGCAAATCGATGTCCCTAACGACAAGTGGGCTTTTCGTTGAGATATGTATACCATATCCGTACCGTTGAATCCCCTTAAGTGCCCCACGTGTCAACTCGTAGATGCTTTCCATGGGATTATAGGGATCGCTCATTGCGCCAGTACCTACCACACCTTTAACGCGCTTTGATCTGAGTTCACGATCAATGATGGCGAGCGCATTTTCCTTCCCTCTCACCACATCAAAATCATCCACACGGTAGCATTCACTACGACTGTCACAGTAGATGCAGCCATGTGAGCACCCTTTATAGATGTTCATGTTGTAGTTGATGCCGAACCACTCTTTAGTTTCTTTATATCCCGATAGCAGGGTTTTTGCGCTGATAAACTCCATATGAATATTACTGCCCCTTAAAATAATTTACTCTAAAAACACCTTTATCTCTTCAAGCACTTCCGTAAGCTTCGCTACAAACTCATTTGCCCAAAGTAGGATTTTTTCATGCTCTTGATCCTTCAATACTGTTTGGAATGCTATGCAGAGGTCGTATAAATCACTTGCTCCGATTGTACCTGTGCTACTTTTGATTTTGTGAACCGTCTTACCAGCAGAATCATAGTCTTTATTATAAACTTGCTCTAATAATAGTTGGCTGGTTTCGATATTTTCATCGTAATAAACGGATAGCACTTGTTTAAATAAGGTAAGGTTACCCCCAAAGGATTTAAGACCCAAAGACAGATTGATAGGACTAGCCTTATCTGCATTACTTAAGACAGCATTGATGCCCTCTCCCATATTCGTGATCGTCGTTAGAAAATCATCCGGATCAAATGGTTTACTTACAAATCCAGTTACGCCAGCTTCTTTACACAGCTGCTCTACCCCCGTAATGGCGTCTGCAGTCATGGCGATAATCGGAACCTGTTTATCTAACTGTCTGATTTTCCGCGTTGCTTCATAACCATCCATTACTGGCATATGCAAATCCATGAGAATCAAGTCGAGCTCGTTAGCATGCTCTTTATAATAATTAAAGCCATCAAGACCATTATCGGTCAATATAACCACATGATTCAGTTGCTCAAGTAAAGACATGGATATAAACTGATTTGTTTTATTATCTTCTACGACTAAAATGCTAAGGGGTCTAGTCACCTTTTCGCTGAAATTCAACTGGTTTTCAACGATCGAGTGTTGGCTGATAACATTGATTTTTAACAACTCTAATATGCCATTAAACAAGATGGAAGGAATAATGGGCCGAGTAATTCCAAGTAGGGTCTCATCATCCTGAATCGTATCAAATAGATCCAGTTTATTAATAGGAAAAATGATGAGTCCTTTAGGGCTTTGCTCGCCACCAATTGCTTTAAGTCTTCGATAAAATTCAACGCCATTTGGGTGAGGCGTTTCGTAGTCCATAATTAACAAGTCATAGGATTTCGCGTTCATTTTCATCGCTTGGTTGATCATCTCCAGTGCGCGTTCATCTGTTTTAACATATTCAGCGATGATATTAAATGAGTTTAGATACTCTTTAATGAGATTTGAATGAATAACGGACTTTTCAACAACCAAAACCCTACAGTCTTTAAAATAGACGGAAGCCTGAATTTTTCGCTCTTCATAATCTTTATTATAATCCTCTTCAAAATCAAGCTTGACGATAAAGGTTGATCCCTCACCCACTTCACTGTAGACAGATACGCTCCCGCCCATCATTTCAGTTAGGTTTTTTACGATGGATAAACCTAAACCCGTGCCGCCATAACGTCTATTAATGCTGCTATCGGCCTGAGTAAAGGGAGTGAAAAGTGTACTCAGCTGTTCTTCAGACATGCCGATCCCCGTATCCTTAACCGAAAACTCCAGATAACAACGGTCCTTCACTTTCGCAACCTCCCGTATGCTTAAAGACACTTCACCTTCATGGGTAAACTTAACCGCATTATTGACGAGATTTAACAGGATTTGTTCAAGTCGACTTGGGTCGCCTATTAGAAATGCTGGGATATTAGCATCCTTATTAAGTGAAAACTCAATATTCTGTTCACCTATCTTATAAGAAATGATATTAATCAGTTGCTCTAAAATATCGTCTAGCTTAAAGGAAACTTGTTCAATGTCGATTTTCCCAGACTCAATTTTCGAAAAGTCCAAAATGTCGTTGATAATGGAAAGCATGTCCTTCGAAGCCCTCGATATTTTATCGAGATACATATGCTGAGTTGGTGATAAATCGGTTTTTTTCATGATGTAAGACATACCGGTAATAGCGTTTAATGGCGTTCTTATCTCGTGCGACATTCTCGCCAGAAAGGTTGATTTAACTTGATTAGCAATTTCTGCCTCATCTCTCGCAATTTTTAAGTCAGCTTCAATCCTTTTTCTCCACTCCACTTCCCTTTTTAATCGATAAGCCCAGAATAAAGTGATTAAGATGAAGAGTAAAACAGCACTACCAACCATTAAAACGACTTTGATGATCCTTGAATAATCCACTTGAGTTGCAACACCAAGCCACTTGTTGTTAATGACTATTTTTTCTTCCTCGGTAATGGCTTTTATGGCTTTATTCATAATCCCTAGTAGCTCAGGCATATCTTTTCTTACAGCAAAATGCAAGCTCTGTCTGGTTTCATTATCCAGTGAAATAGACTTGAGGTTTGAAAGGCCCGATTCTTTTATCAAATAATTGGTTGTCGCAAAATTGCCGACAAAAATGGACTCCTTACCTTCGGATAATGCTTTTATGGCCTCCTCAACGGTGTCATATAAACTTAGTTCAATGCTAGGAAACTCAGTTAAATAACTGTGATGTGAACTATTTCTCTGAACTGCTACCTTTTTAAATTCCAAATCGGAAAACTGTGAGATGTCATCATTCTGAGATTGGATGAAAATACTCCTATACGTATAGAAATAGGGTTCTGAATAATCGAAATATTGCGCTCGAGAAGATGTTTTAAGTACACATGTGAGCATGTCGAGCTCACCCTCAATCGCCAACTCGTATGCTTTCGTCCATGTTAATGCACTGTCATGCACAAACTGAAGCCCCGTCTTTTCAGAGATTAATGCCAAATAATCTGCAGCAATTCCCTTATAGCTCCCATCACTTTCGATAAATTCGTACGGAAAGAACTTTGGATCTACCGCGATTTTTACTTGTTTATAGTTTTCGATAAACGCGATCTCATCGGGTGTCAAATTCAGTTCGTTCGCCTGAGCAAACGAAAAAGGCAGAGTGATTACCAAAGTTGTCAGTATCATCAAAAATATCTTTATCAACTTCATTTTATCCCCCACCTTTTAATTTATTCGAAGTGCATATAGCGCTCTGTGATTTCTTTGATTTCTTCCGCAATCTCTAGGAACGCGTCGACGATTTCTGGATCAAACTGCTTACCACTTTCACTTTTAATTAAGTCCAATGCAAACTGATGATTAAAAGCCTCTTTATAAACACGCTTGCTTATAAGGGCATCATATACATCTGCAATCGCCATTAAACGACCTGGCAGTGGTATTTCTTTGCCTGATAATCCTTTCGGGTAACCTGTACCATCAAACTTCTCATGATGCCCCGAAATACATTCGATCGCAATCCTTAGAAACTCAGGTGCTTCATACTCACCCATTTCCACTTTCAAAGCGTTAATCCCTAGATTCACATGGGTTTTCATCACTTCAAATTCTTCAGTCGTTAAACGACCAGGCTTTAAGAGGATATTGTCTGGTATGCCCACTTTTCCGATGTCATGTAAAGGCGATGTTTCGAAAATCGTGTTGATGTAGGCATCCGTAAGAATCTCATTGTATGATGGATTTGACCGCATCTTCATGCAGACGGCCTTGATGATCCACTGCGTTCTTTTGGTATGGTTGCTGGACTCGAGATCTCGTGCTTCTAAGAGACCTACTAATGCATTGATGGTAATATTTCTCGTTAAAACCAGCTCTTTGGTGCGTTCCTGAACCTGTGCATCCAGGTATTGATTCAGCTCCTCGAGCGATTTGCTTGCGCGCTTTAAGTTCACATGAATTTCTATTCGCTTTCTAAGTGATTCCAAATTTAACGGTTTTCTAATGTAATCTACAGCACCTAACTCTAATCCTTTAATCTCACTTTCAAGTTCATCGTGATTTGTTAAAATCAACACAGAAATTCTTTTGTTTAGCTGCATTTCTCTAAGCTTTTCTAAAACCTCAAATCCATTCATCACGGGCATGTTCAGGTCTAAGATCATCAGATCGACCCCCGGATTACTCGAGAGTTTTTCCAGCGCCTGTTCACCATCATAAGCATCGATGATTTCGTAATCATGTAAGATGCCTTTAATCATCATCATATCCACTAAAGAATCATCCACCACCAGTATTTTAATCCCCATCTCCATACCTGCTTTCTTTGATTACTTGTTCTGCATTTTGCGTAAGATTCGCTAAGAATTTTTCGATACTCAAATTACCCGTCATCACCTGATGTAAGCCTTCTTCATAATACCTTGATTTGACCTGTTCCCATTCTGGAATAGGTACATCGATACTTGGATTCTTTAGTCCTTCGATAAAAGGGACATACTCCTCAAAATTATTTTTCACCAGTGTATCAAACAAATCGATCCTCAAAGGCACTCTAAATGGATAATACGTATCATGCTCTGGACTATATTCCCCTTTCATGATTAATGCCTGTGCTTCTGTCGAAATTAAGAAAGTCATAAAATCGAGTGCTGCTTCTCGGTCCTCTTCAGACATGGTTGAAGGCACAGAAATCATTAACGGCCCCACTTCTGCCTTCAATCCCAACTGCGATAATGGAATCACTCCGACCTCAAAGGGCTCGCCATTTTTCAGAACATCGGTCAGCCCCCATACCCCTTGAAACTCAAAGGCAATCTCTTGCTTTAAAAAATGGTTCATAACATCGACACCTGTTTCATTTTGCCAGTTCGCCTGTGCATACGGTCCAAGTGAATCCCGATAAAACGCGATGGCTTCAACTGTAGCCGGTTGATTGATGCGTACTTCTCCAGTATCACCATCGACGAGCGACCCACCAAAACCATAAATAAATTGATTCACCATCCATGAAACATCATTATGTACAGCTCCCACTAACCCGACGCCCTTAGCGGTCGTCTTTTCTTCTATTAGCGCTAACGCCATTTTAAAAGACTCCATATCGATTAAACTTATTGGATCAATGCCTGCGCTTTCCAGTAATTGTTTATTATATAGCAGACATATCGAGTGGCCAACCCACGGTAAACCAAACAACTGGTCATCTACAATATTCAAGTTCCAAATGGATTCATAAAACAGATTTTGAAACTCAGCCATTTCTGGATTTAAATTGGTGAGCATGCCTTCATTTCCATAGTGAAGAATGTATCGATAAGGCAGAACGAAGATGGTTTTATTGTCCTTTATTATCAGCTGTTCTGAGGTCTCATCCCGGTTTTCATTACCGCCGATTAAAGTGATCTCCGCTTTACGGTTTTCATTTTGATGGTATCGATCGATAATTGCTTGAACCGCTTCGCCTCTGCCGGAGAAGCTGTCCCAAGTGATTCGAAAATTCAGTTTCGCCCTAACCGCCTTTTCCTCAGGAACAGCCGCAGAACACGACGTCAGAATAAGCATGACGCTAATAAAAATACAAATACGTGAAAAACTATATTTTAAGATTAGACTGATGCGCATGTCCACCTCACCTCATGATATACCTGACATTTAAAGCCGACATTTCCATAAATTACTATTACTATATACCACAATATTGACCCGCTCAATCCCAATCGAATAAAAAGTTACCGTTTTTCTTTATAATAAGTTAGCCCTATGATAAAATATAGAGGATTCTGGAGGGAACATGAAGATACTTGCAATCTCAGATGTTGAGAGTAAACATATCACTGATTTTTATGACGCTAAGAAATATCAAGACATCGATTTGATCTTATCATCAGGCGATCTGAACGGTCACTATTTATCCTATGTCGTTACTGTCGTAAACAAGCCCTTACTCTATGTTCATGGGAATCACGATGTCCGTTTGATTAATGCACCCGCAGAAGGCTGTGAGTGTATCGATGACACCATCGTCGAGTTCATGGGGTATCGTATCGCAGGACTGGGCGGCTGTATGACGTACAATGGCGGTCCACTACAGTTCACCGATTCGGAAATGGCATGGCGCATCACAAAAAATGTCTTCAAATATCGTAAAGGCATCGATATTCTACTCACCCATGCACCAGCTTACGGCATCGGAGACGGAAAAGACCAGGCACATACGGGTTATCAAAGCTTTATTAAGCTACTCGACCGATATTCGCCGAGACTGATGGTTCACGGCCATATGCATCTAAATTATGGCATTTGTCAGCGAGAGCACTATTATAAAAAAACGCGTATCGTCAACGCCTTCGATCATACGATCATCGAAATCAAATAATAAAGGGCATTTCAAACAGCCATCTTACGAAGAAGCTGATTGAAATGCCCTTATTTTTATTCTACGATTTCGACACCTTCCACAAACCAATCCATGCTCATGATTTCCTCAGGAGAGGGTAGCTGATCCGTCTCTATAACACACTCGCCGTTTTGATTCATAACTGGCCCAGTAAATGGATGAAATTGATCAGTGACCATCATTTGTCTCAGGTGCTTAACGAGCTTCACAGTGCCACTGGGGATAAGCTCGTCTGCCATATACAGATCGACGACACCGAGATCGATTCCCCACCAGAAGTTGATCACCCGTTGCGTTTGACTAGAAGTGGCGATCATTCGCTGATATGAACCATTTAATAGTCCACTAATGATCTTTTCATAAAAGATTCCCCAGTTCCATATGGGCGCTGCTAGATAATGTTTCGGCTTTTTCGTGCCCTCATCAATATCGCATAGCATCGCATACACACCATAATCCCAAGTCACATCCCTCGGTACGATAAGGTTTTTATTACTGATGATGTCAGCCCCGCGTTTGATCAAGCACTCACTGATGTTGGTGGACTTCATCGGGTTATTCCATTCACCCGTATAAGCCACTAACACTTTCGCTTTTGGATTGACCATCTGAGCACCAAGTGTAAATGCATTAATGGCGCTATATACTTCAGGGTTTGGATTAGTCGCCGTGTAACCGATGATGCCGGTCTTCGTCATCGCACCAGCGATGACGCCAGTAAGAAAGCGAGGTTCATAGGTGCGTCCAAAATAATTCGCCATATGAACATAAGGCCGGTTACCGGAGCAATTGAAAAATCTGATTTTAGGAAGCTCGATGGCACATCTCACAGTGGCACGCCTAAACACCTCACTTGTGGTGAAAATCACATCGTACTCGCCTTCCTCAGCAAACTGCTTAATTACCTCATACGCCGAGTCGTCCTCAGGCACTTGATCAATTATTCCCGTTTCTATCTGACCGTTAAACTTAAAATCAACGTGTTTACGTCCTAAGTCATGAGAATAGGTCCAACCAGACTTTTCCGTATCACGTGCATATACAAACCCTACCTTTAAGGACTTCGGCGCAAACAGCGCACTGATCGACCCCAATAGATTTGTTCGGTTGATGTCATCGGCATCCGTTAGGATTTCCAGTTCTTCGTTTGTGCCATAATTGGTGAGTTCGATTAGCAAACTCGGCAATAACGCCTTTAACTGACTTTCGTCGATGGCATCGGTTATCTTATATAGCTTAGCATACAGCAAAAATGCATCACCAGTGGTCATCTTTAACGCATCACCACCTGCCTCCTTGAAGAGTGTCCTAAATGGCTGGTAGACGTACTTGTTAAAGTGCTTAAACCGCTCTTCCTCTGCAACCCCTTCAGGATGATAATCCTCAAGATAGTTAAGTAATCGCTCATAACGATAATGCTTGCTGAGCCAAATGGTATTCAGTTTTGTTTGATCATAAAACGCTAAAAAAGCATAATAATTGACGATGTCTTCATCGTTCTCATCATACTTGGGAATGATGCGTGTGATTTCAGCAGGAATCGCCGTGGCATCGAAATATTTCAGCACACTGACGCGCTTATTACCTTCCATCACGTAAAAGTAGTTGAGATACTCGTATACTTTTATGGGATCTCTGAGTCCCTCTGTGACATGCGCTCTGCACACCTCTGTCCACTTCTGGCTGAACTCGCTTTGCTCCGCTCCCATGGGATAGAAGCTCTTAGAAAACAGCATTCTCCGCGCATTATAATAAGTACCGACTACCTTTGAAAGTGGGATTTCAAAAGTCCCCAGCGAGACGTTCCCGACGATATCCACATCGCGAATAAGCCCATCAAGTGAGCTCAGATGGCCTGATAAGCCTTGCGCCTTGAGTTTATTATACTCTCTTTTTCCTTTTGCCTTCGCATCTTGATAATAATGCAAAAAAGAGACTGTCGTTTCCACTATTTCACCCCCGACTATTGCCTTTATTTACTTAGCTTCAAAATACACGACACCTTTATAATGGCTCATTTCTGTTACCCAAAAATCAAAATCGTAAGTCTTTTGCTCGCCCCAATTAGAAACCACCATCTTAATCCCTTTAGGGTCCTCATAAACACAGGTAATGGTAGACCAATGAAGCTTTAAACCGCGAATCTTAGAATCCCATGACACAATAAGTACAGGTGAATTACGATTTAGTCCTGCTACAACATAATTTAATACTTTATCCTTCGACCAGCCCACTGGGCCAGCTACCGCCTTCAGGGGTATTCCTATTTTAATTGAAGCCGTTTCCAGTCGACGACTAAGCGTCGTAATGCTAGGAATCCCCCACAGTGCAGGTGTTAGTTCATGGTAGAGCCTAAGCTGAAGTGCATTAAAGCTTTCAAAATCGTTAGACTTTAGCGCACCGAAATAAGATAAAACATTCGTCGCCGCGGTCACGCCACAGGCGCGATCAGCAAAAAACTGCGATATGCCCTTTGCTGTCAGCCACTGCTGGTGTCCACCATAACAGACCTTTTCACTGTCTACGATCGGAACAAATTCACCCTTTTTCCAGTGCTGTAATGCACTGATAATCTGTATTTCAGTCATCTACTACGCTTCTTTCTTCGAAAGACTCTCCAAAGCAATGTGATATTCAAAAAGGTTTCCTGTCATTACCCCTTTAGCGATCGATGGATCTGAAAGCATAATTGCTTCCGCGGAGGACCAATCATCTGCTTTAAAAATTACGATTCCGAAACCATCTTCATACTCACGGCCAGTCCTTCCTGCTAAAAGAACAACCCCATCGCTAGTAAGCTTCTTAAGGTGGTTGAAATGCTCAGATACAATCATTTCATCTTCTTTCGTCCAATCAGAATCGGATTTGAATCGCTCCACTAGCTTAAGTTGATATAAAAACTGCTTCATTTTACCTCCTGTCATTTCATGCTTCAGGTACCCAAGCCAGTCCAACGAAGTGGATCGTAATATTTTCACTGGTTGGACGGATATCGATGGTTTCAATTTTCTCCATAAGTTGATCATACTTAAGCGTGATTTCGTTCAGCTCGCCTTCAAGCTCTGTTTGAAGGTCGTTAAGCTGACCTTCGATCATTTCCACATTTTCTTTTGCCTGATCGATGCCTTGTCCACTTTTCATCGCTGTGGAAGTACGTCTCACCGCTGTTCCGATTTTTGAAACTGAAGAAGCGGTGACCGCTTTTTTTCCTAGCAGAGCGCCTAAAACCGCACTACCCGCTGACACGAAGGCATCGAGTTTCTTCTGCGAGGACATTGCGTTTTGCTTTTCAACTGCTTGATTGGCTTTAGATAAGCGCGTCTCAAGCGTTTGCATCTTAACATCAAACTTCTTTTTCATGGCTTCTAGATCTTCATCACGTTTTTCATGCGCCACGTGCTGTAGTCTAATCTTAAACGCCCGTTCATCCTCATCCGCTTCTGAAACGACTTTAAGCTCAGGGCAAGAATAAAGCTGAAGGCTGATGCTCGTTCTAATGTGCTGATTCAGCAGTTTTTTCCAGCTGTCATAGTTCTTTGCATTTGAGACCGCTTCTGGGTATGGCGCATAGGTCGCGCCTTCTAAAGGCTCAACCTCCAGTTCTCTCACTGCCAAATCGATAGTCCTTGATTCCTCCCAGTCGATGGGAACTGGACCTTCATGAATCGGCGCAACAAGCGTATAGCTTTTCGTTAATGAAACGCCGTGCTTCGCATTACTATAAAGAACATCGGTAACGCCGATGATGGATGGCTTATAGACAAGTTCACCACTCACACGCCCTTGTGGTGGTAGAAACACCTGTTTTATCTGTGGTGCCAATACCGGTGCAGTGGAAAGACGATCTGAATTCGAGCTACCAAGAGCATTTTCAGAACCTTTGCCTAACACATCATTTGACATTTCATCATTTGACATTTCATCATTTGACATTTCATCATTTGACATTTCATCATTTGACATTTCATCATTTGACATTTCATCATTTGACATTTCATCATTTGAAGTACTTTCACTTTTTGATGCTACTTCACTCTTTGGCAGCTTTAATAACTGTTCCTTGGTCATGGGACCAGCCAGATAGGACATCGCCCATCTCGTACTAAAAATGACCGGCTCGTCCTCATGAACACTGTGAAGATAAAAGATGCGTTGACCTAAACCGGCTAAAATTTGTTCAGTACGTGACTTATCAAACTTACCTCCCGATGCGGCACCTTCCAGACCGGCGATGACGCGTTCCTTATCGCGCTCCGTCTGCAGCCTGCCGATAAACCATGTTCCCGCATTGGATAAGGCTTTATAGTCTAGGTCCACAGGATTCTGAGTGGAGAGGACAAGTCCTAAGCCAAATGCTCGCGCTTGCTTTAAAAGCGTGAGTAGTGGCGATTTCGAAGGCGGATTTGCCGTCGGTGGCAAATAACCGAAGATTTCGTCCATATAGAGAATCGCTCTTAGACTACTGGTGCCAGGCTGGCTTCTAACCCAAGTCAAAACCTCGCTAAGTAACATCGTCACGAAAAACATGCGCTCGCTGTCACTTAAATGTGCGATGGAAAATACCGAAACCTGAGGTTTTCCACCGGGGCCATACATAAAACCATTAACATCTAATGCGTCTCCTTCCATCCAAGCTTCAAAGCCTGGTGATGCTAAAAGGTTGTTAAGCATCATGGCCAAAGTGAAGCGCTCTTTAGATGGATAAAAGCTTTCAAGATCAAGGACACCCACCTTGTCCATCGGTGGTTTCTGAATCTGCGAGATCAACTCTGATAAACTTAACTCTTTTTTTGAGGTCCAGTTAAACTCGAGAATATTTGAAACGAGGATAAACTCTCGGCTGGTTAGGGGATTCGCTTCGATACCGATGAGCGACAGCAAGCTCGTGGTGGTAACGTTAATTCTGTCTCTGTAGGCTTCGCGGTCAGCGATGATTTCAGATGGTGGCGCAGCAAATGACTTTAATACAGAAACCCCTACACCACCCGTTCCCCCAGGCGTATAAATCTTCACAGTGGAAGCGCGCTGCAGATTTTCGATTCGAGAGCCATCTTGCCCCCAGTCTGCCAAGCCTTTTTTCCAAAGGCTCGCTTGCGCTTCGGCATATTCCTCAGGTGCAAGTCCTTTATTACTCGCTTCCTGGACATTAATCCACGGTCTGAAGTCTTCACCTCTCAGCTTAGGAAATGTAAGGGCGAGATTTGCTAAATCCCCTTTAGGATCGATGGCGATTACAGGGATATTATCCATCATGGCTTCTTCTATCAGTGAAATGCCTAGGCCTGTTTTTCCGCTACCGGTCATGCCGATAATGACAGCATGTGTGGTTAAATCTTTCGATTTTAGTAAAACCAACTCTTCCTCAAGTACCTTGCTCTCTTGATCGTATGCCTTTCCTAAGTAAAAGAGACCTAATTTCTCATAATTTTCCATATGTCCTCCCGTCACCACTTATTTCTAACTTTTTCAGCGAATCCAAGGAAGTTGTCGAGTTTTATGACGTCGCCATTATCTAAAATTGCCTTACCATTAAAGTAGCCAAACACTTGATGTTGATCGCTCATCAGTACACCGAACGAGGTATAGGAAGAACGATCCAAAATGGGTGTAAAGAGTGCTTCAAAGCGCCCGTCTGAGGAGGTGAATAACCATGGGCTTAAGTAATCTGGTTCCCCATCCTCTTTCATCGGTATCTTAAAGGTCACTTCATCGAGCTTATGGGCACCTTCATAGAAGAGCATGTTTTCAGTTGCCGCTGAAGTGTCACCAAATCCATACCCGAGGTTAAACCCAAATACCTTTCCATCGATTACACCATTAGCTGCACTCCAGTACCAAGTATTATCATACGTCCAGACACCGCGCCCCCAGTCGAGGATTCCAAATGAATCTTCAGGTTTGAAGGCATAGTGCTGGTTCTTATAATTGACGGATCCCGAGGCACGCATACCGATGATTTTTTGATTATAGTAAAAGGCCTTTCGCTTCTTAGGAAATGGTGTCGCGATTACCATGCTATCCTCCATGGTCGGCGTCAGAAGCACATCCACGAAAAGAGAGGTTTGCTTACTGAAATTCGGCATATTGAGCCTTATTCTTCGTCCACCTTGTTCATGGGTATAGTGTATTTCCAGCTTTTCATTTTTAAAATGGATGTCCCCCGTCTCAGAACTGGAGGGCATTTTTAGTTTTCCTCTCGGCATTATGAGCATCGGACTAACGGTTTGTTCCTTACCCGTGGCAAAATCCAGAAAAGTTGCACTAATAAGCCCCATATAAGCGTTATCCGCGATGGTAAGGGCGACACCAAAATCCTTATTATAGACGAGATAATAGTCCCACTCTTTAATTCTAAGCTTACCCGCTTTAATGGCGTTTCTGTCATAGGCTTTTACGAGTTTAGTGGCATAGCCCGTTTGGATTAACCGCCCCCGCTTATCTAATAATGGCCCTGATGATAGGATCGTCTGGTTCAATAAAATCCCCCCTACTGATTTTTATTTTATCTTACCACAAATTACTCACGAAAAAGCTTATCATGAGATAATTTTGCTATCTGCATGGATACACGATATAGTCCAGTGGCGAGCATGAGCACGATAATCACTACCAAAATCGTCGCAATTAAAGCGGATAGGCTATGCGTCCTCGAGTAAATATTACCCATATTGATGATACTCATAACATTAACCGGAGTGACAGCGATGAACAAAAGCTGAATCCGCTTATAATGCTTAATTCTCGATGCGATATCCGAGTAGAGCTCAAACCCATTTTCCCCCGCTTCCTTTCTGAAGTAGGCCCATCTGAGGATCGTCGAAACACATTCTACACCCGTTTCTTCTAAAAACTTCATGTAATCCACACTTGATGGATGTGAAGGCAATTGATCGAGTAATTCCAATCGATAAATGTACCGTTTACTATGATCAACTTCAAATACATATTTGAAAATACCCACATGGACTAATTGATACCCTTTGTTTGACATCTCATTAAGCCATGCCTCTTCTTTTTCATAATCCCAAGCAAAATAGACTTTATATTTAGTTACGGTCATCGTTCATTCCTCCTCAATACATCTTCTCCATTTTTAACCAGCTCTCGTAGACGTTCAATTTCCTGCATAACGATTTCTTTACCAGTCGCAGTAATCACATATTCTTTTTTTCGCGCATTGGATTCACCTGGTAAGGCTTTAATGTACCCCTTTTCCATCAAGGTATTAAGCGCACCATAAAGGGTTCCAGCTGCCAGATTTACCCTGCCGTGACTAAGGCTTTGCGCGTTCTGCATGATGCCATAACCATGTAATGGCTCAAATAACGAAAGTAAAATGTAATAAACCGCTTCGGTTAGCGCAATTCTTTCTTTGAATTCTCCCATTTCGACCTCCTTGATTTTGATTAGAACTTTTATATCTTTAGCCGTTATATCGTCTTCCGATATACTTATTATATCGCCTGCCGATATACCTGTCAACAAAAAAGAAGCTGTGCAAATAAATCATTTATTCGCAACAACTTCAGGTTTACGTTATCTTATGGACTTTAGAGCGTATCAATCAAACGAAAAATTTCCATATTATCGGGAATGTCCTGCATGGAATGACCATAGTGTACATATCTCACTAAACCTTCTCGATCAATCAGCATTTGCGCAGGCATCCTTCCAAGCTTAAACAGCTTGATTTGTTGTCCATACAGCTTGAGTACGTGATGCGACTCGTCTGGAATACCGTAAAATTCAAGCGCGTTCTCCTCCCAATATGCTTTGAAGGTCTTCGCCGGGTCTGGACCGATCACCACGATGGTCGTATTCATTTCGACAAACTTGCTATAATCTTGATGCAACTGCATCATATGCCGACGGCAGAATGGTCAAACAAAACCTCTGTTTAGAACGATAAGGACGTTACTTTTCCCTTCAAAATCTGAAAGCTTAAACGGGTTGCCATACAGGTCATTTAATTCAAAATCAGGGGCTTTCGCGTTAATCGATACACTTGCCATGATGCTACCTCCTTATTGATTTGATTCATTATATCACATTTTATAAAAAAAAGACTTGACACTCTTTTGATTCCTTTGCTAGAATACGTTTAATACTTAATGGCAAATTGCCTGGAGGCATTTATGATGGCACCGAATCTTTCAAACATTAAATTTAATCATCACCATCATTCCTGAGAGTTTGTAAAAATGGCTTAATACCACCATTTGTTGCAAGCTCTGTTCATCGTTGGACATGAACTTGCAGGAATGGTGGTTTTTTTATGGCCGCAATCCTGTGATTGCGGCTTTTTTATTTTTAAAAAAATAGGAGGATCATATGACCATAAAACTTATCAACGAAAATTTATCAGATTCCAGCTTCAAAAAAAAACAAATTTTCCTTATCGAAAAATTCGGCAGACAGGTTGAGTTCACTATTTCTGACATGTCATCTGGCACAGAATCCCTCGCTAACGAAGATGAAACGATCGTTTTCGAGTCACCAGACACGGTTAAAATCTATAGCCGTGTCGATGGCTATCGCAGAATGTCCCTCCAAAGCTTTATTTCACAAAAGGAGGCCTCGCTTGGAAATAGCATTCACTAATCAAACATTTAAAATAGCCGTTCCAAAGGGCAGAATTTTTAAACAAGTCTTAAATGCCTTTGAAAAGTCGGGTTTTCCACTTGAAGGTGAAAGTGACCGTAGCCTCGTTTTCAACAATCCTAAGCTTGGTGTCGCATTGATTCCACTGAAGTCGGAAGATGTTCTGACATTTGTGGATCAATCGCTGTGTGATGCGGGAGTATTGGGACTGGATATTCTTATGGAAAATGGTCAAGAGCGATTAATTTACCGTGGTCTAAGCCTGGGAAAATGTCGTTTAGCCATCGCGGGGCAGCCGATGGAGAAGATAAGCGAACGTCGGTTTATCCGTGTGGCGAGCAAGTATCCTAATCTTGCGCAGGATTTCATCAAAAAACTCGGTATGGCAGGAGAGGTTATCTCCATGAAAAGCTCTGTGGAGGTGGCCCCACTTTTAGGGATGGCCGATTGCATCCTAGACATTATCGAAACTGGAAGTACCCTAAAAGCTAACGGGCTTGAAGAATGGTTTCCATTATTCGACATCACCTCAAAACTGATTATGCCCTATAGACACTCAAATCCATTTCCAGCTGAAATAGAAAGGATCTTCGATGACCTCCTCAATTGAATCAACCGTTAGAGAAATCATTAATAATGTCAAATGCCGTGGCGATGAAGCTCTGCTTGCGTACAGCAAATTATTTGATGGTGCTGACCTTCTATCGGTTCGAGTACCTGAGGCTGTTCTGAAAGCTGCTTATGACGCTTCACCAATGGCCCTGATAGATGCGCTCGAAACCGCCAGAAGAAATCTAGTATCCTTTCATCAATTACAGCGCACATCTACCGAGATTATCTGGGAAACCGATGAGAAAATCGTCAAGCTTATGACGGCGCCCCTGAAAAGCGTCGGCGTCTATGCACCCGGGGGGAGAGCCGCATACCCCTCCAGCGTCCTGATGAATGTCATTCCCGCACAGGTGGCAGGTGTTGAACGCATCGCTCTTTTCTCACCCCCTCCGAAGGTCGCCACACAGAGCCCCCTCTATGCAGCGGCATGGCTTTTAGGTATCAAAGAGGTCTATGCCATCGGTGGTGCGCAAGCCATTGCAGCGGCAGCCTATGGTACGGAGAGCATACAAAAGGTGGACATGATCACAGGGCCGGGAAATGCCTATGTCACTGAAGCAAAAAGACAGGTATTCGGCACAGTGGCCATCGATATGCTCGCCGGACCGACTGAGCTCATGATCATCGCCGATGACAGTGCACCTATACCATTCCTCGCTGCAGATCTGCTAGCCCAAGCCGAGCATGATCCCGATGCAGGATTGACGCTAATCGACCTCGGGGTCGATATCAAGCGGCTAAGCGAGAGTCTGAGTGAAGCAGTTGAACAGACACCAGAATCGTGCGCGAAAGAGAGCATTGATAATCTTCAAGTGATTCGCGCCTGCGATTTAATGGAAGCGGCAAATATCGCGAATAGCATGGCACCTGAGCACTTATCGCTTCAAACGCGTCAAAATGACTGGTTGAGCTCACAGGTCACCATGGCAGGTTCGATTTTTATCGGCTCCCTTTCCACTGAAGCACTGGGGGACTATGCCTGTGGCAGCAACCATGTGCTTCCCACGAACGGCACCGCGCGATTTGCCAGTTGTTTAAACGTCAACACCTTTCTAAGGCATTACCAAACCATCCAGTATAAAGCGCTAGACGAAACGGATTTTCAGGCCAGCGAAACCCTTGCTGCGTTTGAAGGACTACCCTATCATAAAAAAAGCATCGAGGTGAGGCGAAGAAATGATTCGACTGAATGCAAATGAAAACCCCTTTAACCCGCTAGACCACATCACCGGTTTCACCGGCTTTGAAATCAACCGGTACCCTGAGGCTGGTTATCGGTGTCTGGTGGATAAAATAGCCAACTACCTGGATTGCCCCGTCTGCGAAGTCGCGCTTTCTAACGGCTCAGACGATTTATTAGATGCACTGCTACGTAGCCAGTTTAATACTGGGGACCGCCTTATAACGCTAGAGCCCACATTCAGCGAATATGAGCGCCTCACACGAATCAATCAACTGGAACGAATTTCACCTCCCCCTAGTGACGCTGGGCTTTTCACCGACTTCCATACGCTTATGGACTGGGTTGCGAGAGAGAAACCAGAAGGCCTACTCCTGTGTAATCCTAACAACCCCACCGGTCAGTTGTTCACCGACGACGAAGTCATCGCCCTTATAAACGCCATGCCCTCTGGTAGCGTCACCATCATCGATGAAGCCTATAAGGAGTTCACAGAGCAGACCACCCCTGTGCGCTATCGTGTTCCCGACCGACTGGTGATTCAGGTGCGCACGTTATCAAAAGCGTTTGGGTTTGCAGGACTAAGAATCGGTTATGGTCTACTTGAAAAATCGGCTATGGCGCGTCTGTCACCATACTTACCCCCCTATCGCATCGGTTGCGTCAACGCACGTTTAGCAGAGCAGTATCTCTCCATTTCACGTATGCGTCAGGAGGTAGATGTGATTCTCAGTGAAAAAAAACGACTGATGGCTGCCTTGTCGCAGGTCTGCACACTTCAGGTTTTTGAGGGACATGGCAATTTTATCTGGGCAAAGGCCGAAAACGCACTCGCCTTTAAAAATCGGATAGCTGAAAAGCGCTTCAGTGTCAGGTCTTTTGAAGGGCGCTGTGATGCGTATTTCAGGATTAGCATTGGCACAGCAGAAGAAAATACGCGGCTCATCAACTGTTTAATGGAGGCTTTCGATGAAGATTACACGTAAAACAAATGAAACGGATATCCTGCTGGAATCCTCTGAAGTCACGAGGATCAATACGGGAGTGCCCATGTTCGACCATTTCATGAGCCAGTTTTTTAAAGGGCTCGGCACGCCGTTTACCCTGATCATCCAGGGCGATTTGGAAATCGATGCCCATCATAGTCTGGAAGATGCAGGGTATGTCATCGGTCGGCTAATAAAAATGCAGTATGAAGAAGAGCAAGTGATGCGATATGGCAGCCTGATCCAATTGATGGACGATGCCGCCCTCGAGATGGCCATCGACCTTTCAGGGAGAAGTACTTTGGTTTTATGCGATTTTGATGACATGATGCTTAGCTATGGTGGATTAGCATGGGATGATTTAAGAGAGTTTTTACACGCCATGGTGCGTGAGGGCGCCATGACCCTTCACGTGCGTAAGCTACGAGGTGAAAGTGCTCACCACATCTGCGAAGCGCTCTTTAAAGGGCTAGGACGATTGCTTGCTCAGGCGCTGAGTCCCGCTAATCAGCCCCTGTCGACGAAGGGGCGTGTGAGCTGGGAGGTGACACCATGATCGCCATCGTGAATTATGGTATCGGTAATGTGCAAAGTCTTATGAACTTCCTAAAAGCTTTTGACCCTGACGTGGTATTGACCACGGATAAAAAGCTGGTAGAAATGGCCGATCTAGTGGTAATGCCCGGTGTCGGAAGCTTCGGGCCTGCGATGAAACAGTTAAGGTCCACTGGATTAAACGAAGTGCTGACTTACCGTCATGAAAGCAACCGACCGATACTGGGGATTTGTCTCGGTATGCAGGTGATGTTTGAATGCAGCGAAGAAAGTGCAGATGAGCGAAGCCTCAGTTGGTTTAATGGTAAAATCGTCTCTTTTCCTAACGATGTTCGAAAACCGCACATGGGCTGGAATGATGTGTGCTGGAAAAGCCAGATAGATGATTTCTATTTCGTTCATAGCTTTTACGCA